>Ga0187833_10003072_pt1 | contig 17294 bp, 13 predicted proteins | sample ETNtaG_37_FD_167968 | JGI IMG/M metagenome (GOLD analysis project Ga0187833, IMG submission 167968) | Marine microbial and viral communities from oxygen minimum zone, Eastern Pacific Ocean - ETNP2014_SV_400_PacBio MetaG (Illumina Assembly) | ecosystem: Environmental > Aquatic > Marine > Hypoxic...
CCTTAACCTCTTTGTTGTAGTAGGCCTGCTTCCGACTAAGGGTTTACCGCTTCCTTTCATTAGTTACGGTGGTACTTCTCTAGTGGTTGCCATGTTTTTAACAGGTCTTTTACTCAACATCAGCGGTTGTCTGCATTCAAAAGAAACTAAGCTTGAAAATGGTTTGTCCTCTCCTGCCACAACACCAAACAATGAGTAAAGTTTCCTCATTCAGGATGTTCCGGAAGTCACAAACTTTTTGGCTCCGTGCCTCCTCATTGGCATCTTCAGTCCGGAAGTTGATGCTTTTTTCTCTTGTAACCTCAGCTTTACTGCAAACTCCCACTGCAAATTATTTTTCCTCTCAGGCTTTTGCGCAAAGCTCTGCAGAGCAAATTACGCCTAAGGAAAGTCACCGCCTGGAAAATTTTTTAATCAGTATAAAAGGACGTGATGACTGGACCCGCCTGATGTTGGCCATACTTAACAGCGTGTCTGCAGTAGAAAGTGTTTTGTCCACTGGTGTCAGCGTAAACATTCGCGGAACTGAGGAATTTCACGGAGTAACTCCTCTTATGTTTGCATCCGGAATTGGAGCGCAGGTAATTGTAAAACTTCTTGTCGAAAAAGGAGCTCGCCTGAATGATACTGATTCCCTCGGTAAAACAGCCTTAATTCAGGCAGCATATAAAGGACATCCTGATACCGTCAGCTTCCTACTCCAGCAAGGTGCAAATCCAAATGCAGAAACGAATCAGCAGTGGACTGCTTTAATGTTTGCCGCAGAACGAGGTGAATTTGAAATTCTCAAAACATTGTTGAGGCACGGTGCTAGAGCTGACTTTCAGAATAAATTGTCTATGTCATCCGCGATGTATGCAGCACAGAACGGTCATTTTGAGATTGTGCAGTTCTTACTTAAACGTGGAATTAAAGTAGATTTAACTTCGCTCAATGGATCAACTGCTTTAATCTGGGCAATTAGATCAGGACATGAAAAAATTGCTGAATTACTGCTGAATGCTGGAGCAAAAACAGATACTCTTGAAGACGAATTCCAAAGAACCCCGCTGCTTCTCGCAGCAATGTACGGTCTGGATTCAACAGTGCAAAAATTATTATCTTCCGGAGCCGATTTGGTGGCAGTTGACAAACAGGGAAAAAATGCTCTGTTACTGGCCTTAAGCAACAAACATTTGAAAACAGCGAGCTTGTTGATTAAATCCGGAATTCCAGTCAATACGCCTGACCTTAAAAAAAACACACCGCTGATGTCAGCAACTGCTCAGGGGAATTTGGAATTGACCAGGTTTCTGCTCAAAAAAGGTGCTGACGTAAATGCCAGAAATTTCTTTGAGAAAACAGCTTTAATGGCCGCAGCCAGTGAAGGCCATATTAAAATTGCCAAACTGCTGCTTCGAGAGCAAAGTCGACTGGATTTTCGTGACCGCTATGGTTGGACCGCATGGATTTATGCAGCAGAAAAGAAGCAGTTATCCATGGTTAAATTTCTCAGTAATAAAGAATTTGATAATGAGAGAAACCTATTTTATGCCGTCTCACACGGGCATCTTAAGGTAGTAAATATATTGCTCGATTTACGGGTAAATACAGAAATTCATGATCCTCAAGGATGGACTCCTTTGATGTGGGCAGCAAATAACGGTCATTCGGAAATTGTGGAACTGCTGCTAAAAGGTGGAGCAAACATAAACGGCAGTCCTGTAAAAAATCGTAATGATTCCGGTTGGACCCCGCTTATGCTGGCAGCAGGAGGCAGACATATTGACACAGTAAAAACTCTCATCAACAAAGGCGCCGATCTCGGAGCCCAGGATAAGGACAAATGGACAGCACTGACCTGGGCTGCTCTCAAGGGTCATCCTGATATTGTAAGCCTGTTAGCAGATAAAGGAGCCCGTATTGACGTACGCGGTTCTGATGGGGCAACACCACTTATTTGGGCAGCCTCTCAAGGACACGAAAATGTTGTACAAGCCCTGTTAATAAAAGGTTCAAATGTGAAATTAAAAGATCTACACGGAAAAACTGCTTTGGCACATGCAATACTGCAGGGTCATTTTTCTACTGCAAAGACATTGATCAAACACGGTGCTGATATAAATCAGGATTTACTCTATGCATCCCAGCGTGGTTACAGCAAAATGGTTGTCTTTCTACTTGAAGAAAATGCGGAAATTGATCATCTCACTGCACAGAATGAAACACCATTAGCCCTTGCTTCACAAGGAAAACATTGGGAAACCGCCAGGATTTTGATGGAACATGGTGCAGACCCAGCCTTAAAAAATTCACAGGGACAGACCCCTCTAATGTCAGCGGTTATGACCGGAGAAGTAAGATTAGTAAATATAATGCTGCATCACCCGACATTTGGACGTCAGACTTCTGAACTGAATACTACTGATTTTATAGGAAATACACCTTTAATGATTTCCGCAGTTCACGGTTATCTGGAGATAGTGAAACTGCTGCTAGAGCTTGGAGCAAAAGTTGAAAAGAGAAACCGCTGGAAAGAATCCGCATTGATACTTGCCGCTTCCAAAGGCTTTCGTGAAATTGCGGAACTGCTGATACAATACGGAGCAGATATAAGCGCAGAAGATGCTAATAAAAAAACGGCTCTGCTGAGAGCAGCTCAAAATGGACATCTTTTTGTGGTTGAAATGCTACTTTCACAAGGTGCTAATCTTCATGCCAATGCATTTGACATGAGTGGAGAAGGCGGGACTCCCTTGATTCAGGCGGCCAGAAATGGGCACGCTGAGGTTTTGCTGGGATTGTTGAGTGCAGGCGCCGTAATTAACGATTTAGATTTGATGTTTCATCATTCAGCTCTGATGGTTGCAGCTTTGAATGGTCATGGAAAAAGTGCAGGTCTTTTGTTGGACGCTGGTGCTGACCCAATGTTAAAAGACTCCTCCGGAAGATCGGCTTTATTGCTTGCTGCAACCAACAATCATCTGTCGGTTGTAATTCAGCTTTTGGACGCTGGACAAAAAGGGGATCAAAAAGATTCCAACGGTAACGGCATCTGGCACTTGATGGCGATGAGTGATGTAGAAAATGAAGACAACGATTCCAGTTACGGTTCCGGACAAAAAGAAAAACGTGCTTCAAGGATAATGCATGAACTAGTCTCTCGAGGAGTTCTGTTGGATACATTTAACAGCGCTGGGGAAACAGCACTGATGATTGCAGTAAAACGTGGAAAAGTGAAAATCCTCAAAAATCTGCTGGAACTTGGAGCCTCACCCGACGTCCAGACACCTGACGGTGAGAGTGCTTTAACGCTGGCGGAAGCAAGTGGTAACAATGAACTGGTTAAACTACTTCGCTGATCAAATCCCGCTTTTAAGACTATAACTGAGAAAGAATCTTTGTTGTCAACTTCCTCTGTTCCAGTAACCGACAACCATCTTTTCTTCCCGTTCATGGAAATCACCATCAGCAATTTTTCCCTGAGCAAATCCTTCACGGAGATAATGCAGTTTTGCTAGACACTCTTCTTTTGAATCGCAATGGCTCCAGCCTTTTTCATTCATATGAACCAGCTTTTCATACTCTTCCTGGGATATTTTTACAGGATTTTCACGAGAATATGGTGTTAAACTAATCATCAGCTATCCTAAATTTTCCACAAATGTGCGGAATGTTTCTGTCAATGTAAATCAGTGATAACCATTTTAAGCACTAACGTCAAAAGCTTGCAAGTCGGTCACTACAAATCATGAACAAAAACGCCAAAAACAAAAACATCCGCCAAAATTTACAAAAACTCATTTGGACAGGAAGTTTAATTTCAGGTGTGATGCTTGGCCTGAATGCACCGGGATTCGGCACACACTGGCTGGGATTAATTTCCTTGTTTCCTTTGATCTTCACTTTGGAGAAACTCCATGCGGAAGATGATCTATCTTTCCGGAAACGGGCCTTGCTTTTTTTTGGAATTTGTTGGCTCTCCGGAGGAATTGCCGCATCAATTGGAGGCTATTGGATAACCAACAGCACCCACGTTTTTGGGCACGTCCCGTGGCCGGCAGCTTTAATTATAACAGCAGTCGGTTACGGACTTGAAGTAGGTTTTCAGCTTTTTGTCTATTTCGGAATTCCGCTGCTTTTAATCCCTAAACTCAATAACTGGGACTTACCGCTTCGACTCGCATTTGTACTCGCACTAGATCCCTGGTATCCTCGCTTAATTCATTGGAATTACGGAGCATTAACCTTCTCCGAATTTCCATGGATTGAACAACTTGCGGATATAATCGGATCTTCCGGACTCCTTCTTTACAGCGCAGGTTTGACTTTCCTGCTGATCGGCTGGCTGCGTTGGAAATCCGGAAAACTAAGTCACAAAAAAATTCTGCAGGCCTCATCTCTATATTTACTTTTATGGATCATCGGTTTAAGTTACGGTGCGTGGCGAACTAACAACCTCGAAACAAAATTTACGGAACCCAACGGAAAAAGCTCAAACTTGACCGTAATCATAATTCAGCCTAATTTTTCACTTCAGGATCTAGCTTCTAATCCGGAACTTGCTCATTCAAAACGGCAGCAGAATTTGGAAAGCCTCCTGACTGATTCGAGGAAAGCGCTCGCAGAACTTCCTCAAAACACAAGCACAGAACAATTGCTGGTCTGGCCGGAATCCGTCTTTCCGGATGCTTTTTTCAAGTCTAACAACTCTCGTCTTAAAGTTTCAGCTTTCGCACAGGAACATCAAACCAACATCTTATTTACGACTGTGGACTGGGAACGTACTCATACCGGTCATAAATTTTTTGGAGTCTCAGTGCTGGTCGGCAAAAAAGGTAAAGTTCTGGGACGCTACAACAAAATTTTCCTGATACCGTTTGGAGAGATGATTCCTTTTTCAGACTGGTTTCCAGGCATCGCCGCATGGCTCCGGAAGAACATTGCCAATATGTCTGAGTTTGATCGAGGAACGGAATACACAGTTTTCCCTTTGGAGAAAAATATTCAGCTTTCTGCACCTATTTGTTTCGATATTTTTAATCCTGCAGTCATGCGAGGTATGGTGCTTAATGGCTCCAACCTGGTGCTGAACCTCAGTAATTTAGCCTGGTTTGGACGCACAGCCGCATCTGACAACATGGTCGCGATTTTGCGTTGGCGGGCTATCGAAAATCGGGTGCCGGTTGTCTTTGCTTCCAACAATGGAGAAAGCCTCTTCATTGCTGCAAACGGTAAAAACATGAGCCAACAGCTTGGACTTTTTGAAGAAGGTACACTAAACTCTACAGTACAGCTTCAATCCCAATTTTCGTTTTACCGTGAATATGCAGAATGGGTTTGGGCAGGATTTATCTTTATATTTTTGCTGTTATTGCTTCCGGCACTCCGTCGAGGTAAAACATTTCAATAAGTATTTACACTCATTATTTTTATTCACCTTAAAAGGAGAAAAAATGGATTTAAAACTCAAAGGGAAAGTCGCCATGGTGGCGGCTTCAAGTAAAGGACTGGGTTATGGTATCGCTCAAGTACTGGCCCAGGAAGGTGCTTCACTATCAATTGGCAGCCGTACTGAAAAGGATATTGAAGCAGCAGCCGAAAAACTCCGGAACGAAACCGGAGTACAGGTTTTAGCAAATGTTCTGGACTCGTCAAATCCTCAATCTATCCAAAACTGGACTGATTCCACTCTTAAAGAATTTGGAGGAATCGACAAACTTGTAGTCAATGCCGGAGGCCCACCCACAGGGAAATTTGAGGATTTTTCTGATGAGGACTGGCAGGCGGCATTTGAACTAAACCTTTTTAGTGCTGTGCGCATGATCCGGGCAGCTTTACCATCAATGCGTGAACGTGGAGGTGGTTCTGTTTTAACGGTTACCTCAATGTCTGTCAAAGAACCGATTGACGTGCTGATTCTCTCGAACGTCATGCGTTCCGGAGTTACCAGTTTGATTAAAAGCCTCTCCAAGCAACTTGCTGCGGATAACATTCGTCTCAATAATCTGATGCCCGGACGTATCAACACGGATCGGGTGAGAAGCTTAGACGCTTTGAATTCTGAAAAGCAGGGTGTTTCAATTGAAAAAATACAAGAGGTAAACCACACCAATATTCCGCTGGGACGTTACGGTACCATTGAAGAATTTGGACGATGCGGAGCATTTTTGCTCTCTGATGCTGCAAGTTATATCACCGGTTCTAGTCTTGCCGTTGATGGTGGTGTGCTTAAAACAGTCTGGTAATTAACGTTCAAGTTTTTTGCATTTCTGACGATATTAATGATCAAGAGGAATAGGCCGTTTCGTGGCCTTGCTTTCTGTTTTCCGAAAGTCTGGTTATTAACGACGATAATCCCCATTTTAAATAATGATCAATCTCAGAGGTGCAAATGCCTGTCAATTATCTTAACTTATATCTTCTTGCCGTCTTCGGCGGACTTGCGGCAACAGTAGGCGGAATTCTAATCTGCTATAACGGTATCTCGGAAACAAGTTATGTTGTTTATCGGGGTATGGAGCTGACAACCTATTATCTTGATAAAAATCGCCACGACCTGTATGTAAATGGGTTGGTTTATAGTATTACTTTCGGCATTGCATTTTTGCTGTTGCTGGCAGTAATTGTGGTTCCAAGTCCAGGACAAATTCAAAAGCGCATGTCCACATCTCAGTTTGCGGGTGCAGCCGGCGCGGGTTATCTCGGACCTTCAGGAGAGTCTGCTCCTGTTGAAGAAACTCCAGCCGCAGCGGGAGAAATGCCTGCAGAGGAAGAGGAATCCCTTGAAATAGAGCTTGAACCGGATATAGAATCCTATGATGTGGAAGAAGAGGAAGAGGAGGAAGAGGAGGAGGAAGAAGATTCAGCACTTTCGAGTTTGGCTGATGATGATGATTCTGATGTAGTCTACGGTACAGGACGCATCACTGACAAGGCACACAGATCATTTATCCTCACCAGTCCAGACAGTGCGGTCAAGTTTCTAATGCGTAAAGAACTTGACGGACGTCCACTGAAATCATCGCAGGATGAAATATACGAAGGCTGGCAAAAACGAGGACTTTCCAGAGGGAAATTGCGTAAACACTTTCTCAAGATTATGGAATGGGACAGCGTGCCTGAAATGGAAGTTAATGAAATCTATAATAAATTGAAAGATAAGGCATACGAAGTAAAACACTCTAGCTAACATAACTATCAACCAATCACCAATTAATTAAAACATATGAATTCAAAGCTTTTCAAAGGAACACCTACTTACTTACTGGATTCAAAATTAAGTGAAGCTTTCCACATTGCACGCCTGCTGGAAAAACCTCTGTTGCTCGAAGGTGAGCCCGGAACCGGTAAAACAAAACTTGCGCAGGAATTTGCTAAAAAAGAAAACCGACCCTTATTTGAAGTACCGATAACTTCAGAAAGCAAAGTTTCGCTCCTCGTTTCGCGTTTCGATGAAGTTCAACGCCTGATGGACACACAGGCTGCTGTTGCCAACGCTCAGATGATACAAGCCGGAATTGACATGCAAATCGATACCGGCGGACGTAAAGTGGACAACTTGGATGAATACGTGCATTTGGGGCCTCTCGCAGAAGCCTTCTCTACACCAGGCTCGGTTCTGTTACTGGATGAAATTGACAAGGCTCCCCGTGAACTACCCAATAATCTTTTGTTTTTACTCTCTGAACGACGTATCGTTGTCCCGGAAACACAACAAACAATTGCCTGTGAACCAGGTAAAATGCCGATCATAGTGATCACATCCAACCATGAACAGGATTTACCTGCTCCTTTTATTCGGCGTTGTATTTATATGTATATCGAGTTTCCACCCCCGGAAAGAATGCGTGAAATTGTCCGTATGCATCATCCTGGAGCAAATAAAAAAATTGTCGCAGCAGCAATTGAGATTTTCTATCAACTGCGTGAACTTGACTTGACACGGAAACCCTCTACCAGTGAAATTTTAGATTGGATTTCATACCTCGTTCAGACAGGTGTCCTTGATGCAAAAGTCGTTGAAAGACTTAAAGGCGCACAAACTCTGGTCAAACATCGTGATGACCGAGAACTATTACGGGTAATTCAGGAAAAAGGTATTGAGTCTGCAACCAGTCGAAAGACACCAAACTGGTAAACTCTTTCTCACTCATGAACTAAAACGTGTTTCAAATTGGCTTCTTCATTTTTATTTTTTTACTTGGAAGCATTCCTTTCGGTTTGTTGATCAGCCGTTACTGGTTAAAAATAGACATTCGCCAACAGGGAAGCGGAAACATCGGTATGACAAATGTCATGCGGGTCGGTGGCAAATTGCCTGGCATTATGACTTTTGTGCTGGATTTTGGAAAAGGCAGTCTCGCCGTTTTGCTGGCCCAAACAGCTTTTCCTGTAACCGAAACCGCACCAGAAGCTCAGTTGTTATACCTTAGTATCGCTGGAGTAGTTGTTGTTTGCGGACATGTCTTTTCAGTTTTTCTGCGTTTTAAAGGTGGGAAAGGTATTTCGACTTTATTTGGAGTCTTAGCAGTGTTGCATTTCAGTATCGGTCTCAGTGCAGCCTTGGTTTGGGCAGGTATGTTTTTATGGAAAAAAATCTCAAGCCTTTCAGCAATCACCATGCTGATAGTCCTTCCATGGTTTTTTATACTATTTCCATGGCTACAGAATGAACCCCCTTTTTGGACTGTGTTTTTTCTTTTTCTTCTGTTATCATCACTGCTGATCTATAAGCATCGCGAGAATATTCAGCGTCTACTCAAAAATCAGGAATCCCAACTCCACTCCAACAAAAAAGACTAAAACCATTTATTAAAATAACCTTAAATGAATCCACTCGCTCCATTCTTATTTTTTTTCGGTAAAGATATGTTCCGGCACACGATCCTGTTATCCGGAATTGCAATCATTGCCTGGTTCTTGACACTAAACGGAATTGGCTGGGGAAGTTATCTGTTGTGGATTTCACTAATCATGATCTCCACCATAATTATTTGGCGGGCAGGTGATTTTTTCTCTCCGGCAGCGACTTATATCCAGAACAAGCACGATATTCCACAGTCAATTAAAGCCGCGGTCATTGATGCAATTGCGAGTTCATTTCCGGAGTTTTGTGTAGCTGTCATTGCGGTAATCATGATCGGACGTGCAGAAGTTGGCATCGCCAGCATAGTAGGATCAGCACTTTATAATGTCCTTGTGATTCCTGCGGCTGCAGGATTAGTTGCGGCAAGTCCAATGGTCATCAGCAAAGAAGTCGTCTGGCGTGACAATATATATTATCTTGGCGTAACACTTTTGCTCGGGGCAATGCTCTGGTTGTTTCCAAATGAGTGGGGTGCCGGTGTCGCTGTCCTGTTTTTACTGGCCTACTTAGGTTATGTTTTCCTGCTTCATAAAGACTTCAAGAAAGCAAAAAAACAAAATCCTGATTCTCAGGAACATGATATATTGGAAATAAAGACTGAAGATGAAGATGAACTGGAATTAACATCCGAAAAAAAGGCGTGGATGTGGATTGCCGGCATGATGATTGTGATGGGAGGAGCATCACATCTGCTGGTTGAATCTTCACTTGCTCTCGGTGACTTGTTGGGAATTGACGGAGTTATCATGGGATTTGTCGTGATTGCAGCAGGAACATCGGTACCGGATACTGCACTCTCTGTAATAAGCGCTAAAAAAGGACAATACGACGCCGCGATTTCAAACGTCTTCGGCAGTAACATTTTCGACATATGTATTTGTTTGAGTATACCAATTTTGCTGGCACTCGCCATGAGTGGAGAACAAACAGCTATTGACCTGCCACAGTTGGGGTTAATCTGGAGCCTGATTGGAGCAACTTTTCTGGCGATATATTTATTCTGGAGTAATAACTACACTCTCACCAAAGCCAAAGCAGGCATGATGGGGATGCTATACCTGCTCATCATTTTAATATCCTTTTCACTCTAATTAGTAAAGAACCGTTCCTGGAGTGAACCCGCAAACACTTCTTCATTAAGAGCTTTGCGAGTGCAGTGATGTTGTAAAGTACATTACTCCGACCCCCCCCGCTAATTCTTCACAGTCAAACACACTCCAAGTAAAATCCACATCACTTATAAAATAATCCTCAACACTATTGTCACCAGAGGACTACGCAAATCTACTAATTGACAGAGCTTTGAAAGTACTGTCACATGTAGGAATTGAATAATCTATAGAACTAGGCCGTTGGGAAGCCATCCCTACTCAAAGAAGAGCAGGCTATCAATTCAACATAAAGTTCAGGGGGAAAAATGCAGATGACACCAAGGGAACGAGTATTGACAACCCTCAATCACGAAGAACCGGACCGCGTCCCTCTTGTGATTGGAGTCAGCAACGCTACCGGGGTTAAGATGAAACCCTATCAGGAGATTAAAAAGATCCTAAAGGTTCAGGCCCCTGACCGATATCTTTACGACTGGCCTGAATTAGGAACCGCTGAAATCGATGAAGAAACACTTTGCCGGCTGCATGGAGATGTTCGTGGTGTGCTTGATCTGGAACCGGAAAGGGTGCGACTTCAACACGTTGAACGCGAACCACATTCCGAATGTATCGATTCCTGGGGCAGTGGTCAGGTGGAAATTGAACCCGGTCACTGGTATCCGGGAGTCCACCCCCTCAAACAGGCAAGCAATAAAGATGACCTCGAACTTTACCCCGGTTGGCCGGACATGAATGACCCTACCCGTATCGCACACGTGCGTGAGCAGGCCACGCGTCTGACCGAGGAGAACCGTTATGCGATCCTGGCAACCCCCTGGCTTCTGTTTCCATTCGAAAGAGCTCATGCGATGCAGGGAATGGAAACCTACCTCCTCAATATGGCCATGGATCCGGAGTTCGCCCGCGCCATGTTGGTCAAAATTGCAGGATACTGTAAAGAGTTGATGGGACGGTTCCTTGAGGAACTCGGAGAAAATGTCGACATGATTAAAATCGGGGATGACCTAGGGACCCAGAAAAGCCTGATGATTTCACCTAAAATGTACCGTGATATCCTCAAACCAGTCCATGCGGATTTCATCCAATTCATCAGGGAACGAACCAAGGCCAAGATCTTTTTTCATTCCTGCGGCGATGTAGAACCTTTGATCGAGGATTTCATTGAAATCGGAGTCGATATCTTAAATCCTGTTCAGACTTCATCCGGAATGATGTCGGACCTGCCGGCTCTCAAGAAAAGTTATGGGGACAAAATAGTCTTCTGTGGTGGGATCGACTCCCACAGGATTCTTCCTTTTGGAACCGTGAAGGAGGTCCGCGAGGAAGTGCGACGTGTAATAGAGATCCTCGGCCCGGGAGGAGGGTGCATGATCAGTTCAGTTCATACTGTGATGAACGATGTTCCACCAGAAAACGTCATCGCCATGGCGGAGGCGGTCGAGGAATTCGGCCACTACCCGATTTAATGAAACACCCATCCCGCCGCGGACTCTGGCTTTGCCTCCTCTCCAACCATATCTTTCAAATGATCCCTGCCATTTCACGAGAAAGGCGCCCCAGGTGAATCAGGAGTCCGGATCGCACAAATAATGAAACTGACACTGGAGATACTGGTAAGTATGATTATTCTTCCACTATTTCTTCACAGTCAGGCAGTATTATTTTTGCCTCCTTCCATGACATAGTAAGAAATGCTTTGGGAAAAAATAATGAACTTTGCCTTATTTCAAATGGCAAAGTTAGATGCCAGGCCAAGATAAAAAACAACTTCACTCAACTGCTGAGTTGCACCCAGACAGTCACCGGTTACACCACCAAGTTTTCTTTTGAAATACATTAGCAAGAACCACCAGACAATCGCGACCGCCGGTAATGCCACCCAGACTTGATTACCGATAAAAAGCAGCGGCAACAATCCAAAAACCGCATTCACTATCAGATCAACTCCGGAAAACTCTGTCATTGGCCCGGATTTACTTTTTGCTGCATCCTGTACATAGGCTAAAAATCGGAGCTGTGATATTGAGACAAATCGGCTTAAAGTATTACCTGCAAACCAGGCCCAGGGCAAGATTGCAGTCTCAATTTGCAGAAGCACAAAAAATTTCAACAACAGCAAGAATACTAAACCAAGTGCCCCGTATGTTCCAATCCGGGAATCTTTCATGATCCGTAGCCGCTCTTCCGGAGACCATCCTCCACCAAATCCATCGCATGTGTCTGCAAATCCGTCTTCGTGTAAAGCTCCAGTAAGCAAAACCGCTGCAATCATTCCCAGCAAAATCGCGATCGGTAAGCTAACTTCCGAAAATGTGCCCGACGAATCCGAAAACATCATTTGAGCCAGCAGCCAAATTCCTACAGACACACCTCCCACAAGCCAGCCCACAAGAGAAAAATATCGAGAACAATGAGAAGTCTTTGCTGAAAACCAACTAGAAGGCAGTGGAATTCTACTGTAAAAAATAAACGCTCCAGCAATTCTCCGCATTTCGTGGCTTAGTTTATTCTCCATCAGAACGATCACTCACACCGGCGGATTCAAAGGATGCCATTTCATTTAGAAACGCGACTGCCGACTGCAGAAGCGGATAGGCGATTGCCGCTCCCGTTCCCTCACCCAGACGCATTCCTAAAGAAAGCAATGGTTCTGCCTGTAAAAATTTCAACATTTCTCCATGTCCAAGTTCATCAGACTGATGAGTAAAAACTGCATATTGCATTATTTCCGGAACTATCCTGGAAGCTGCAAGAAAAGCAGATCCAGCGATAAAACCGTCAATCAGTAAGGTTCGTCCCAAAACCGCTGATTCCAACATTGCGCCTGTCATCATCGTGATTTCAAAACCTCCAAAAGTTGCCAGCACTTCTTTGGGTTCCTGAATTTCAGCGTGCAGGTCGAGTGCTTTCTGCAGGATTTCCCGTTTGTGGGCAAGTCCAGAATCATCAAGTCCGGTTCCTTTTCCAACACAGATTTCAAGAGGCAACCCCGTATAACGCTGCATCAGTACTGCTGCAGATGATGTATTGCCGATTCCCATTTCACCAAAACCAATCACATTGCATTCTGTTTCTGGAAGCATTCTGCTAAGTTCAGCGCCTTTTTTCAAGGCTTGCTCACATTCGGTTTTAGTCATTGCCGGAATTTGAGCAAAGTTTTTAGTTCCCCGGCCAATTTTTGCCGAAATCAAGTCCGGATGTTCCGGAAAATCTCCTTTTACACCGGCATCCACCACATGCAAATTAATACTGTTTTGCCTGCAAAAAACATTGATCGCCGCACCGCCGTGAAGAAAATTTAGCACCATTTGTTCGGTTACTTCCTGAGGATACGGACTCACACCTTCTTCCGTAATTCCGTGGTCTCCTGCAAAAACTAAAATGCTCGGATTCCTAAGTTCCGGAGAAAGTGTGTTTTGAATTCGGCCCAGTTGTAAAGACAGTGCTTCCAGTTTTCCAAGTGAACCCGGAGGCTTTGTCTTAGTGTCAATCTTTTGCTGTAATTCGGTATCAAGTGTAGTAGAAAATGAAGGAATAGAAAAAGATGGCATTATTTTTTTTCTCCTAATGTTATTGATAAAGAGGGGACTCTTGATTAGAAGTATTCAGTATATATTTATTGTAAAATCAATCAATCTCATTCTTGAGACCAACACGCGGTGAGGTGATTTTCCTAGATTTTGTACTTAAATTAAGAGTGTAAAACTTGAAAATTTGAAAATAAAATCTATGCTGAATTCGTTGATTAAATTCAGACAGAAGCAAACATTTTATTGGAAAAAATAATGGATGGCTTGAAATGAAAACTTGGCTCAAAAATCCCCTCTGTATTCTTGCGGAAAACGCTGGAGGTGGGATCCTGCTGGAAGGTGCATGCATCATAGAATTGGTCCCTGCAGGGAAACAACCCTCATCTGAATATGATTCTGTTTTCGATGCCGGTAGACACGTGATCATTCCAGGTTTAATTAACCTGCATCATCATTTTTACCAAACCCTCACCCGTGTTTACCCCCAGGCACTGAATAAGGAATTATTCCCATGGCTCAAAACACTCTATCCGATTTGGGCTGGTTTGAAGCCCGAAGCACTACGAGTATCAACACGCCTTGCGCTGGCCGAATTGCTCCTTTCTGGCTGTACAACCGCTTCCGATCAGCACTATGTTTTTCCTGAGGGACTGGAAAACGCCATTGATCTGCAGGTGGTAGAATCGAAAGATTTAGGAATCCGAGTTGTACTATGTCGCGGATCCATGGACCGCTCGCAAAAAAACGGAGGCTTACCACCGGATTCTGTCGTGCAGACATGTGATGAAATTTTGGCTGACAGCGAACGTCTTATTCAGCAATATCATAACCCATCGGAAGGGGCAATGACCCAAATCGCGCTCGCTCCCTGTTCTCCATTTTCAGTTTCGGAAGAGGTAATGCTGAAAAGCGCAAGCCTTGCGGAAAAGCATAACGTCCTGTTGCATACCCATCTTGCAGAAACGGAGGATGAAAACAGTTTCTGTCTGGAAAAATTCGGATGTCGTCCTGTGGATTATCTGGAGAAGGTAGGCTGGTTAAATAAAAGAACCTGGCTGGCACACGGTATTCATTTTACCGCTGAAGAAATTCAAAAACTCTCTGTGACAAAAATCGGAATCTCACATTGTCCTTCTTCAAACATGGTGCTTGCATCTGGAGTCTGCCGTGTTCCGGAATTGGAGAAAGCTGGAGTCGCGGTTGGACTTGGGGTAGACGGTTCTGCGTCAAACGATTGTTCCAATTTAATGCAGGAAGTCCGGCAGGCTTTTATGATGCAAAGGCTATATTACGGTTCACAAATCACTCATCTGGACGCCTTGCGTTGGGCAACTTCAGGGGGAGCAAATGTTTTAAGACGTCCGGAATTGGGGTGTATTGCAGAGGGAACACAGGCTGATTTGGCTATGTTCAAACTGGATGAATTACGATTTTCCGGCCATGGAGACCCGATGGCCGCTCTCGTTATCTGCGGTGCCCATCAAGCTGACAGGGTTATGGTTGCAGGAAGGTGGGTTGTTATAGACGGCCAAATTCCAGGACTTGATTTAGAGCAGTTAAAGATAGATCATCAACGGGAAGCTAAACGTCTGCAGGAAAAGTGACTTATTACCTCTAAAAGCCCAATAATAAGCTAACCGAGAAATTCTTAATAAATTATCTTTCCAGGCGAAGCGTAACAAAGAACCAGAATCAAAGTTCGATTTTCAAATATTGCTCTTTGATCTGACACTTTAACATTTATTCAAACAGAGACAGAACATTTTCCGGGGGACGCCCGATAATCGCGCCTTTATCAGAAATAACAATCGGTCTTTCAATTAGAATCGGATTCTCTGTCAGAATTGAGATCCACTCTTCAAGAGTCAAATCATCGGTGGCGGAAATCCCCAACTCTTTGGCTTTTTCCTCTTTGAAGCGTATCAACTCTGTCGGCTGAATATTCAATTTTTGAATAATCTCCTCCAACTCTTCCTTAGAAGGCGGATTCTTCAAATACTCAACAATTGTCGGTTCGACACCTTTGTTGTTAAGAATTACCAGTGTCGCCCTGCATTTGCTGCACTTTGGGTTGTGGTAGATGGTGTAAGTCATATATTTGTTTTATTGCTTTGTGATAAATACGATATGGTTAAGTAAAATAAATCGGAAAGTGCTGTATTTGGTAAAATTTTTGTAATTTTTTATATTATTAAGTTTATTCAACCTCCCCTTGAATCTCCAATATTGCGGATTCAAGTGCTTCCAAAGTTCCCGGATCCGCGTTTTCCCACATTTCTCTTTCATTGGCTTCGAGCAGCCGTTGAGAGGCATCTTTCAAAGCAAGTGGGTTGTGTTCCCGGAAGAATTTTTGCTGCTCAGGATCCAGCAGAAGTTTGTTAGCAACCTCTTCATATTGATAATCGGCAACAATATCACAGGTAGCATCGTAGCCAAAAAGATAATCGACCGTTGCCGACATTTCAAAAGCACCTTTGTAACCATGTTCACGCATGCCTTCAATCCATTTTGGATTGAGAACACGGCTGCGGAAAACACGGTTGAATTCTTCCTTGAGTGTGCGGATTTTTATTTTTTCCGGATTACTTGAATCGCCATGATAAGTTGCAGGAGCGGAACCTTTAATTTCCGTAATCGCTGCCTGCAGTCCGCCTTGAAATTGGAAATAATCGTCGGAGTCTAAAATGTCATGTTCGCGGTTATCCTGATTTTGATGCACAATCTCCACGGAACTCAGTCTTTGCCGCAGCAAGTTGATTTCCTCGGAGCTTGTACCATCGGAGTCATAGGCATGGCTGCCCCATTTTAAAAATACTTCTGTCAAATCACCACGGGTTTCCCAGTTTCCCGCATCAATCAGGGGTAAAAGTCCGGCCCCATATGCCCCAGGTCCTGAGCTAAAAACCCGTAGTTCCGCCAGCCGTTGAGCGTTTTCCGCAGAAGCTCCGGAATCTTTTAAACGCTGTTGATCCGCCAGCCATGCGGCACGTACCGGGTTCATTCCTTCTGGTTCATCGAGTTCCGCCAAACGTTTTGGTACAGTCGAAAGCAAACGCATCACGTCACCAAAGGAATCCCTGAACATTCCGGAAACACGTAAAACCACATCCACTCTTGGCCGCCCTAAAACTGAAAGCGGCAAAATTTCGAAATCAACCACACGTCCGGAAACTGGCTCCCAAACTGGCTCACAACCCCAAAGAGCCAAAGCCTGAGCTATGTCATCACCACCAGTACGCATGTTAGAAGTTCCCCAAATCACGAGTGCCGTCGTTTTCGGAAATTCACCGTGATCCGCACGGTAGCGCTCAATCAATTCCTCGGCCAGTGCCTGTCCGCAACGCCAGGCAGTCTGTGTTGGAATCACTCGCGGATCGACTGAATAAAAATTACGTCCGGTCGGTAAAACATCTATCCGCCCCCGTGTAGGTGCACCGGATGGCCCCGGACTGACAAATCTTCCCTCCAATGCCAATGCCAAACTGCGGGTTTCCTCTGCGCAACGCATGAAACGCGGTAATAGAATTGCGTTGAGCCAGTGGCTTATTTCGGATATACCTTCAACTCCGCTCAGGGAACTATTTTGTGACTTACTGATTTTTGCATGAGCTAATTCATCTTTGATCCACTGTCGGGCGCGCTCCTCAATTTCGTCACGTCCCCGAATGGAGAGCGTGTCGAGGTCAAAATCCGATGCTTTTCCCAAAAGTGCCTGCAACAATCCCGGACGGTCCACAGAAGGCATTCGCAGCAGACTCAGCAGAAAATCAATTTTTTTCTCACCTTGGGGAAGCTGTCCAAATA
>Ga0187833_10003073_pt1 | contig 17293 bp, 15 predicted proteins | sample ETNtaG_37_FD_167968 | JGI IMG/M metagenome (GOLD analysis project Ga0187833, IMG submission 167968) | Marine microbial and viral communities from oxygen minimum zone, Eastern Pacific Ocean - ETNP2014_SV_400_PacBio MetaG (Illumina Assembly) | ecosystem: Environmental > Aquatic > Marine > Hypoxic...
CTGGTTCTCCAAAACTACTATTCCTCTATTTCAATTTGCAACGAAGTACCTAAGTTCAATTAACCACGTAATACCTGAATTGAGTGATTTGTTTGAGAAATTAATGGCAAATCACTGGCTAATCTTCAACCACTGCTTGAATCTTATTCTGAGTTATGCCTTTTATATCAAGAACTTTGTTATTCAACTTCTGTGCCACCAGCTCTTCTGCAATTGCCTGGGCATCACCACTCGCTTTAATCTCTAAAACTGCAACTCCATCCGTAAAAGTCCTTTGGTGAATTTCCTTTACACCCCTTAGTTTCTGCTTAATATCATTCTTGATTTTTATGAGATCTGAGTATGATGGTAACCCCGATATAGTAAGTTCAACCGTATTAAGGTTAGTATCATCTCCCCATTTTTTGAGAATTCTTTCTATAATGGTGTCCGCCAGCTTCTTGCCGACTGTCTTAAATGCTTTATGAGCACCTGTAGTTTCATCAATATGGGCCTTTGCGCCGGACATACTACTCGTTGCAATAATTTCGGCAGTATCGGCACGAATTGCCTTTGCAGACATATTGGCATGAACAGACTTAAAATTCGTACCCTTGAAATATTCTGATGTCTGGCTGGAAGGTTTTGGTGTTGCGACTGCCTTTCCCATAATGACAACTTCTGCGTTATACTGAAGTCCTATCTTTGCAGCCAATATCTTGTCTCCCTCCAGAGCATGAAACAGCTGATTCCGTTCAGTAGTTTTTTTAGCCATCTCTGAGTCTACAACCTTAAAGCCCTTACTGAGAAATTGTTCTATAAAAACAGCTTCCGATACCGATTGTCCTTCATGAATCTGGAGTTCGCTACCGGCAATACTCTCGCCCATTATTACCATAATTCTGGGGTTATGCTTCCTGCTTATTAAAAGTCCGATTGCCTGGAGATCATCGGTGATATTGTCCATTCCGACGTTTGCAAGAATCTTGATCACATAAAGGTCATCTTTCTTCTGCTCATCAAGGATTTTGTAAGACTTAACATAGCCCGATGATTTTGAATATACACGGTCATAAAGTAGTGTATAATTCGATACCATACTCTCAGACGTAATAAGCGTGCCAACCACTTGTTCAACAGCTCTCCTGAGAGCATCTTCAATGGCAGAATCTCTTGCAGCTGCTTGTGATACCGAACTCACATCTCCAACACCTTCTGAAACTATTTCCTTCTCATCTCCAAAGGAAGCAGTACACATAATTATCAGAAATAGCCCAAAAATAGAGAGCCGGATTTTAATTTTCTGTATTTTTTTCATGGCTATAAACAATTAAGACTTATTTTTCTATTATCTCACCTACACCAGAAATCTCTTTAATAACCTCCGCTGGATTACCATGATAGCTAATATCTCCCACCCCGCTTATGTCTACCTCTAGTCTTTTAGACGCATATACAACTGCTTCGGACGCACCACTGGCCGAAATCTGGACTTTCTTTGATTGAAGATCTTTAGCATACAAATCTACGGAACCGGATATGCTCGTAACAAATTCACTTGTTTTACCTGAAGCTTTAACATCACCAGAACCATATAAGGTCATATCTAATTTCGCATTATTAACCCGTGAAACAGAAATATCATTTGCACCTGATGAAGTAATATTTTCTATATTATCTATTGAAATGTTCACCTCCAGTTGCGACTTTGGACAAATCGATCTGCCAGACGTAATAAACAGCGTACGACCTTTTACTTCTGTAATAATGTGAGACAAAATATTATCATCAGTGGTAACCTCAACTCTCTTCTCCTGCTGACATTCTATGTAAATATCAAAAGCACCTGCAACGTCAATTGCGTTGAAAGAAACAACCTGCCGTTGTTCGGTTTTAGCAATTCCACTCCCTTCTATGCATCCTGTGCTGGTACTGATATTAACATCAGCAATACTTAACTCACCAACTACAGACAGACACGAAACCAACAAACATAAAAAAAGTAGTCGTAAATAATTCTTTAAAAACTTCATTTATTTTACTTTTCTAATTGTCAGGTTAAATATCCTCTACTGTTGCCATAAACACAGGTATTTGGGTCTTGATAAATCTATGAATTTCATTCAAAATGTAATCCCTGAAACAACATACATATTGACTGAAAAGCATAAGCCTGTAATTTAAGATCCGGTTGTCCCAGAAAATATCATCATTTTGAGAAATGGGAGAGAAGGTGAGAATGCGGTTAGAACACTATAAACACATGCAGGTTGAGAACACTCTTAAGTCTGAATCTTTCCAGATATTGCTTTTCTGGTTATGCCCAAAGGCGTAGAATTATATTATTTTCCTGTCGCCATCTTAAAATCATCTTCCTGTGCGCCATGCCCTTCAACCTCTATAACTGCATCCATATTGATGATATTTTCACCCAACACAACTGAAGCCTCTGCTATATTTAAGGCCATCTTAATATATGCATCTCCCATCTCATCCCATCCATAGTCTACTACTTCAGCTAAATAAAGAGTGGCCAACACTTTTATCTTTACTTCGTCTGCCGTCAACAGAAAATTTTCAACTGTTGTTTTACTTTCAAGAGTAAAGCCAACCATTCGTTTGATCAAACGCATATAAGCATCAAGTTCTGCAGCTCTCAGGGCCTTCAAAGGTCCTGACATCGATTGGGTTGATGTTGCAAATCCAACACGTCTAAAGACTTTATTTTTAAGATCCATAACATTCCCATCTATGTTCGTAATGCTATCCAGACTAACGGATGCAGTAACCTTGGCAACATCCTTCTCTGCATCATAAATAACTTCCTCAAATTTTATACCTTTGATTTGAGCTGAGGTCTTAGACTCTGTCCGCCCTTCAAAACTCGTTGCAACCATATCTACAACCTTTTCAGTGGCTCGCAATTTCAATCCGTAAACAGATTCAACAAGCGCTCTTTCCGCTATCACCTTTGCAGCCTGCGTGGTCATAATCTTCTTATTTCCAGCCCACAAATATGGTGAAAGACTTAATATACAAGTAAACACAATAAGGCCCTTAATCATTTTTGTCTTTGTATTCATTTTTTGCCTGTTGCCTCCTATCTGTCAGACTGATATTTTTCTGATTATTGTTAAAACTAATAGTATCGTTTTCTATTTCTGTTGCTCTTTGCCGATTGTTATCTAAATTAACAGTGTCTATCTTTGTCTCTGTAACAGTTACTTCCCGTTGAAGGATATTGAAATCCATCGTACTCTCCTTACTTAATACCTTTACTTTCAAGATGATGTGTCCATATCTGGGCATACCTGGAATACGATGTAATACAGACCGATTCAACTCTTCCAATTCCTGGACTCTTTGTTGGATCAGTTTTTTATTACCCGCCCATGATATTGAACAAAAAAGAGTTAAGGCGAGAAAACATATAAGACAGATATTGTTAATAATAAAAATCCTCTTTTTTATAATCATGGCGTTACCATTCTTCATCGGTTATGATACTGCCTATGGTACGTTTTTTCGGAACAATTATTACCTCTACCTCTTCCACTGATTCTACCTGAACGGTTTCTTGTGCAGCAGGAACACCCTCCTCATAAGTAGCAGGCATGACATTTCCCTGAACCTGAACCTCTTCCTGATAATTCTCTGAAGGTTCAGCATTACTTTCCGCCATAGCAATTGCCTGTTCTTGATAAATATCAGTAATCATATTCCGCCTTGCTAACGTACTCTCATCTACTGGAATTGATGTGTAAACATTAATAAACGTATCTACATCGATATTTCCATCTACAGGACTATAACTACTGCCAAATTGTTGCAATGCACTGATTTTTGAATCATCCAGTTCTCCGCTTAATGGCACATCATACCCATGAAGAAACAGCCAATCCTGTATAACTGAGATTTTTGTCGATTCATCCAGATTGTAATAATATTTTTTTATTGCACTCACAACCAATTCATCCGGCATGGCACCATTACCCAATAACCTCCAATATGGCAGACCATAGTATCTTCCCACAATCTGACACATACTGAGTTCCACCAGTAACCTTACTGCATCATGTCTTCCCTGAACCTTTCTAATAGTACCTTTTCTTCCAAAAGTTATTCCAAAAAGACCAATGGCCAACTCTTTACCCCTTTGAGCCTTACCTACCTCCATGGTATTAACAGCATTCATTTTTTGTAATCCAGCCAATGTTTGAAAATCAATTAAATTAAAATCCAGCGTTATTCTCGCCAGACCCGTTTTCGCCGCACCCCCATATTTAAAGCTCACCTCTTTAGTAGGAAGAAAGTCTGGGATACCGGCAAACTCTTTTGAACCACCAAGGTCAGTATTTCCACCTCTTACTTCCAGGGCCCTGTCAAACTCGGTTATCCCTCCGCTGAGCACTACATCCGGGATAATTTTATTTTCAAAACCATCTATTGAATATCCGGTAATTGACGTATTTTGTATAAATGATGGGTCGTATGGAATGTAAATTATTCTTCCGCCAATCGAATTAAGGGAGCTTTTTATCATTTCAGTGATATCCCTTGGAATTTCCCCACCAGTCGAACCTGACGCACCGGTATTATCACCTATTGGTTTGCTCATTAACGCCAGTTGAGGCATATCATATATTTCTGTCATCAAACCCAGATCAGCAAGTGATTGGGTGAAAGAGGTAATTTTCACAACCGGTTCTGTCTTCTCAAGCTCTACGTCTACCTTCTTTGGGTCCAGCGTAGTACATGAACAAACAAGGAAAGATAATGATAATGTGATAAATGCAACACGAAAACCTTTATACGAATTTATAATAGAAGTTATATTTTTCATTTTCAATCCCAATATTATTTCGATTTCACCATTTTAATTAACCTTCATGCTCTCTTCCCGGTCACAGTGTTTGCGCGGGATTGATTAAGTCGAGCAGACTTTCTAATGGTTATATTGATTAGTTATAATTTTATAATATTGACTACGTCTCCATTAATAACAGTTCCCGGACCTACAATGATACTATTCTCATTTGTTTCACCAGTGTTAGTTATAGATTTGCCGTCTTTATCATTCTTCTGGTTCTTTTTTGCCTTCGTCATGGCATTTAAAATTATAAAGTTTATGTTCAGGTCCAGTTTGCCTATCTCATCAGCTTTGCTTATACTGCCATCCGTGTATTTTGAAATACCATCATCCAAATCACCCCCGGGGCAGGTACTAACGTATGTCATAGACACAACAAATAAGCAAATTATTGCCATAATCCATCCCGTACGCATACTAACCTCCCATTTACTTTCTAACAGATTTTATGATGTAGCCTTACCAAGCACGTGATGTACTGCGTTCGCGTTTAATAAGGCTACATTATACAAATTCACAAAATTACTTTAATGTTCTATTCCAACACTACAGAGCCCATACTAGCTTCACTATTTTCTCCAATTGCCGTGTTTACAGACTTATTAATGTTGGCCTGATTCGTCACAGTCCCCTTGACACTTGTATTCTCCATGGTGATAGAACCCATGTTAGCAGTTGCTCCCTTGCCAATGGCCGTGTTTACGGACTTGTTTATGTTGGCCTTGTTTGTCACAGTTCCCTTAACGTTTGATTTATCCATGGTGATAGAGCCCATATTAGCAGTTGCTCCCTTGCCAATGGCCGTGTTTACGGACTTGTTAATATTGGCCTTGTTTGTCACAGTTCCCTTAACATTGGATTTATCCATGGTGATAGAGCCCATATTAGCAGTTGCTCCCTTGCCAATAGCTGTATTTGTGGACTTTTTAATGTCGGCCTTATTCGTCACTATTCCCTTAACATTGGATTTACTCATCGTGACCGAACCCATGTTAGCAGTTGCTCCCTTGCCAATGGCTGTGTTTACGGACTTGTTTATGTTGGCCTTGTTTGTCACCGTTCCTTTGACGTTTGTATCTTTTAGCTTTATAGAGCCCATGTTAGCTTTAGCATCCTTGCCAATGGCTGTGTTCACGGACTTATTTACGTTTGCCTTGTTTGTCACTGTTCCATCGACTTTTGAATCTGCAAAACACTCAGACGCAATAAAAGCTAGAATTCCAATTATTAACATAATCTTTTTCATCTTGTTCTCCTCCTTCAATTAGTAATGTACACCTTTGGTTTAGCTTGAATTTTATAATTCAAGCAAGATATATTTACCCTTCTAAGAAATATTATAATTAACTAAGCAACACCTCCTTTACAAAATTTTTAAGAAAGAAGGCCTTATATTTATCACTGATTAACAAATTCGACAGAAACATTTTCAGCTCCAGGATGGTTGCTAAGGTTTTCAGTCGCCTCAAAATATCCCGTTTCATCATGAATGAACGGTTTCCCCTTATTCACATCTGTTTCTGTTGCATGAACAACATTATTGTTTTTATTTCGAAAATAAACTACCACATATCCCTGAACAGGCACATGGCTTAAGTTACGAATCTTTCCACTGACAAAAACAATAACCCCATTTGAATATAATTCCATCTTTAAATCTTCGAATTCATACTGTGGTGCAGAAAACGGAAGAGGCTCCGAAAGCCTGTACTTCATCCCATAAATATTTCCAGCAGAAATACCAAGAATAGCAAGAACTATTGGAATGGTAAGTTTAAATTTCTCTTTTCCCCTTTTTATCATAATATTCATGTTTGCTTTGCGAACACCTATATAGATTGAGAAATATATACTGTCATGTCATTTTGTACCAATAATGAACTTACGAACTCCCTGGTTATTTAATTACTATAGAATCCTTATTGGATGTCTTACCACTTGTAGCAATATTGGTATTAGCTATCCCTAATCCACCAAAAGGAACCTTAATATCATTTATAACCAATCCACTCACAGAGGTATTACTACCACCACCACCTCCTCTATTTTTAATAACTACCGAACCCATATTGGCTTCACTGCCGGATCCGGCTGCTATATTTGTTACTACTCCTCCAACAACCGTGTTAACAACGCTTCCACTCATACTACTGTTTTCCATATTTACGGTAGCCAAATTTGCTGTTGAATTACTCCCAACTGCAACATTGGTCATTAATCCACTGGCGGCAGTATTAACTATGTTGCCATTCACATTGCTATTTTCAAGATTAACAGCAGCTAGATTAGCCTTTGCTCTACTCCCGGCTGCTACATTGGTTACTGCTGCTCCAACAGCCGTATTGACAATGTTACCTTTCATCTTACTGTTTTCCATATTTACTCCAGCTAAATTAGCCTTTGCCCCACTTCCGATTGCCACGTTGGTAACGGCTACTCCTGCAGCTGTATTGACAATGTTACCTTTCATCTTGCTGTTTTCCATATTTACTCCTGCCAGATTAGCCTTATTATCCTTACCTATTGCCAAGTTGGTAACGGCTACTCCGACAGCTGTATTGACAATGTTACCTTTCATTTTGCTGTCTTCCATATTTACTCCTGCCAGATTAGCCTTATTATCCTTACCTATTGCCAAGTTGGTAACGGCTACTCCGACAGCTGTATTGACAATGGCACCCTTCATCTGGCTGCCTTCCATATTCACTCCACCAAGATTTGCCTTATTATTCTTACCTATTGCCACGTTGGTTACTGCCACCCCTATCGGCGTATTTACAATGGCTCCCTTCATCTTACTGCCTTCCATATTCACGGCACCAAGATTCGCCTTGTTACCCTTACCAATGGCCACATTGGTTACTGCCTGTCCTACGGGTGTATTGATGATGGCACCCTTCATCTGGCTGTCTTCCATATTCACGGCACCAAGATTCGCCTTGTTACCCTTACCTATTGCTACGTTGGTTGCCGCTTTTCCCACAGGAGTATTAACGATGGCTCCCTTCAACTCACTACTCTCCATGTTTACGGCACCAAGATTCGCTTTGTTACCTTTCCCAATGGCTACATTGGTCAATATCTTTCCTACGGGTGTATTGATGATGGCTCCCTTTACCTGGCTGCCTTCCATGTTCACTGCACCCAAGTTGGCTTTGTTATCCTTACCAATGGCTACATTGGTCATTATCTTTCCTACCGGCGTATTGATAATAGCTCCCTTCATCTGGCTGCCTTCCAGGTCCACAGAACCGAGATTGGCTTTGTTGCCTTTTCCAATGGCAACATTTGTCGATGTTTTTCCAGTTGGTATGTTAAGGATAGCACCCTTTACTTTACTATTCTTCATTTCTACAGAACTCAGGTTGGCTTTGTTATCTTTACCTATTGCAATATTGACTTTATTCTTTCCCTTAGTTGTATTTAAAATAGCACCTTTCACTTCACTATTTTCCATTTTCACTGCACCAAGATTTGCTTTATTACCTTCTCCTACACCAACATTAACAAAATTTTTCCCTTCAGTCTTATTAATGACGGCACCCGTTACTTTGCTGCCTTCCATGTTTACTGCTCCCAAATTGGACTTGTTATCCTTCCCTACTGCAGTATTTACCATGTTGTTTCCCTCGGTCAGGTTGATACTGCCACCTTTAATTTCTGATCCTGCAAATGATAGAGATGAACTTATGAAAAGTATGCCTATTGCCATTAGAATTGCATTCTTTACGCTTTTCACAATTAATTACCTCCTGTCTCGTATCTTATTCCTAACAAAATTTAATTAATTTTTGGTAAATTCTTATTTGTATGATCGGTGTGACTGGAAAAGTTCTATTTAGCATCAAACAGAATAGGCAATTTGATATCCCGCAAAGAACATCTACACCAATACAGGACCTTTACTGCGTATTCAATATAACCTTAAGTAACTGTTAAGGTAAGTGTTTCTAACAAGTAATATCGAACCTGAATATTACTTGTCTAATGCTATTTTTTTGAACTTTCGTGTTTGATTTGAGATACATTATAAGAATAAATGCATCTTGCCTTATAAAGCTAAATCATTCATCAGAGAAAGTCAACTTTTTTTACCTTTGAGTTTAGATTCATATTCTACTTATCTTAATCATTGTAAAACATGAAACTGGTGCAATATTTAGAAAAAAATCTTATTTAACCCTTAACCCTTGATTTAAAGATACTTTGCGTCCTTGCTATACTATTAAATACTCTAGAAATACACACTAATATGAACGATTTTTATGGCAGGAAAGTAATATATGGTAGTTCTTAAATATCCGTAAAATGCTTACTTGACGGATAACGCAATACGGAATCCGGCAAAGTTGACCCAGCTATCAGGGTTGGCTCCATAACGGTTGGCCGTGCGCAAATTTCTCGGCTCGTTAATCCAGGCACCGCCCCGGAGTATACGGAGTTTACCGGTTGATGGTCCTTTGGGATCCTGCTTAGGGCTTTTAAAGTAATATTTTTCATCATACCAATCCTGTACCCACTCCCACACATTACCTGACATATCATGGAAGCCAAGTTTATTTGCCTTAAACTTTCCTACTGGTGCAGTATAAACATACCCATCATCATATCCCAACCAGACAGACCACCCTGAAAATTCCTTCTTTGCAGACTTGTCTGCCACGTTACCTGATGGTCTTCCCATACCCCAACTGTATTTTAGCATCTTTCCCCCACTCCTTGCTGCATATTCCCATTCAGCCTCTGTTGGAAGACGATACACCTTCCCGCTCTTACTGCTTAACCATTTTACAAATGCCGCCGCATCATTCCACGTAACCAGCACTACAGGATGATTATCATTCTGTGGAAATCCGGGATTGATCCAGCTGGCTCCTACTCGTTTCTCAGCATCTTCTATAGAAGTTTTCAATGACCACCCCCACCCCTTCTTCTCCGCATCTGTTTGGTAACCGGTCCCCTCAACAAACATTTTGTACTGCCCTACCGTTAACTCATATTTACCAAGATAAAAATCACTTACGCACACATTATGCGGAGGGTTCTCATCTTTATCACCATCATTGAACACATCTCCCATATGGTAACAACCACCCTTTATCAACACAAGCTCCACGCCCGTATTGGGCTCAGTGTATGTACCCGGAGTCTCAGCGAATATATGGCAAGGAAATAAAATGAGTGAAAAGTATGACATACAAAGAAATCTGATGAATATCCTCATTGTGTCCTCCGATTCTTTACAACACTTTTTAGTTTCTGAAGTTATTTCACCGGGGTATGTCTGTCTCCATCTCCCGGATTAACATCTCGTAACATGAAGCATACAATACAAAGATCGCAAGACAATATTTTTACTCAACCCCCATGCGTCTTAATGCATTTTCAGCATCTTCATATCCCTGCCCGGCAGCCACGCGATACCACTTCAATGCTTCCTCGAAATCCTGCTCCACTCCCTGACCACTATCGTACATAAATCCCAGATTGTATTGAGCAACTGTATGTCCCTGTTCCGCCGCCGTGCGATACCACTTAAACGCTTTTCTGTAGTCCTGTTCCACTCCTCGTCCAATTGCGTACATACCACCCAGATAGAATTGTGCAACTGCATATCTCTGCTCAGCCGCCACACGATACCACTTCACCGCTTCTTTGTAGTCTTCCTCAACTCCCTGGCCATTTGCATACATAAATCCCAGATTGGTTTGAGCATCTATATTTCCATGCTCAGCCGCCTTACGGAACCACTTCACTGCTTCTTTGTAGTCTTGCTCCACTCCATTACCGTAATAATACATACCCCCCAGGTTGTTTTGAGCACGAGCATTTCCCTGCTCAACAGCTGTACGATACCACTTTAATGCTTCTTCGTAATCTTGCTCTATACCAAGGCCTTTATCATACATATACCCAAGTCCGGCTTGCCCATCTACGTTCCCCTGTTCAGCTGCTTTGCGATACCAACGAACAGACTCCTCATAATCTTTCAGTCCCTCATAGTACCGTGCATTCTCTATATAACTTACATCTTTTTGAAGTACAGGTGTGGTTGTACATGAGGATGTAAAAATGGCAATGGGAAATAATAGAGCCGGGATTAAGATATGTAATAGTAAGTATTTTCTCATATTATGCATCCAGGTAAAATGTTCAAATAATACAGAAAAATCTATGCAGGATAAAATTATAAACTCAGGATTGAATCAGGCAAGTGTCTTTCGGGAGCCAGCTACATCATTAATGGCCACTGATACAAAACGATTATCAACACAGTCAACTCCATCTCAAATGAATTTTATAACAGTTTTTTATTGAGTATTTACTGTCTCTTTGATTTCGGCACTTATTCCCTCAATAGTAACTGACTTGGAATTCTTTGCAAAGAACAATTTGTTATTCGCCCAGTCAAACGTACAGTTAGAGATATTTGCTTTACTCTTATTCTCAATGTAAATCGCATAATCAGTCACGTTCTTATTACCTGTCAGATTACACTTTTCCAGATTAACTTCACTCTTTTTCACTGCCTTGATGCAAATTCTTTTTACATCATTGAAATCAGATTCTTTAATCGTTACATTGCTACCATCACGAGCACAAATGAGAGGATCCCCAGATGAGTCGCCTTCAGTTGGTTTATCTTCAAATTTGCAATTTTTAACTATCAGGTTGCTTTTTCCTTTTACCTCAATACAACTGCCGTTCGAACCTGAAAAAGAGCACCTCATAATCATTGGATTTTTTGCCCATATTTTTTTTATCTGAATAGTATTTGATTGGCTTTTTCCAAAATTACAATCCTCCAGATGGAGAATTTTTCCTTCCGTTACAATAATACATCTTTTATTATCACTAAAATCACATTTTCTCATCTCCAGATTGCCTTTTTTGCAATCAACAAATACTGCTTTTCCCGTATTGCTTTGAAACCGGCATCCGTTGGCATTGAGTTTACCATTATTTTCAATCCTGATTCCACACTTTCCAATATTATCAAACAACGTGTCATCTTTTGAATCCGGATCACCTATTGTAACCTTACCATTTCTTATCACAATCAAGGGATCACGTATCTTTTCTTTAACAGAAAACACACTCTTTCCCTTAATCTCAAGCTTCGCCATATTTTCTACTAAAATTGATGACCCATTCGCATTGCTAAAGGTACAATCTGTTGCTGATACTCTGGCCCTTTCATTTGCCCATACAGAAGGTAACCCCCCGTTTCCACTGCCTGTAAACTGACACCCTTTTATCGACACATCTGACTTACTCCCTACCGCAGCGATGCACATCCCATTAATATTCTCAAATGTACTATTTGCTATATCTGCCTTACATCCTTCAACATGTATTTGAGAACTATTCCCTCCTCCTTTTACGAACTTTACATTTTCTACCTTTAGATCGCATCCAATGTCAGCAAATACGGCATTACTCTCAATATTTTCAAATATAGATTTTTCTATGGTAATCTTTGCATTTTGTGCATAGATAGACGGCCAGGAACGTTCCTCACTTGTAAACCTGCAATCCTTGATGTTAAATGTTGAGTTTTTCTGTGTATCTTTATTTAAGTTTATGGTATTCAGGTTTTTTACACTATGAAGATGTAAGTTTTCAACGGTCAGTGTTATATTATCACCGGATATCTTTATCCCTCCCGGATCTTCTTTCTCTTTCTCCTGCCTTTCTACCCTGATAAAATCCCACCTTGTCTTGTCTTTCCCTGCACCCCTTAAAGTCAATGATTTTTTAATTGTAACCCTCCCCACAAACTTTCCTTCCTGCAATTCTATAATGTCACCCTCTTTTGCATCCCGGATAGCTATTTGAACAGATTCACTATCTGATACTTTAATTATCTCTGAAAAAGCCATCTCTGCTGATATGGCACTTAACACAAACGCAAACATAAAGATGCTGCAAAAAAAGAAGAGAGATCCGGGTTGGTTTAATTTTTCCGTTTCATGCATAATATTTTCCTTCACACAACTTTCATTGTATTATTTCCTGTTTCACTAACAGTCACTTGATCAGAGACTGCCGGCCCACCTCTTCTTCTTCTACTCATGATGTTGTTGCAATAATATCTTCAGCACTCTTATCTAAAAGTTTCTGAGCTGCATTTCCAAGCTGGGTTTTCTCAGCTTTAGAACCACCTACGCCGACACCTGCATACGAAATACCAAGGTTATGACTTTCGCCTACCAATGTCCCTTCAAGCCGTTTCGAGTATATAACCAATCCGGTTGACGCATCAATAATCCTCATATGTAATGTTATGCTGGAAACGGTTCTACTCTTGCCAGCCGAGACCCACTTGGTTTTTACCTGACCTCCGCTGCCACTTGTTTCCACTGTGATATCGGTAACTGAACCTAATACAAAATACCTGACACCGGGAGCTTGCGTTATTTTAGATTTCCCGGATTCACAAATACTCCTTGCAGCATTAGAAGAGTATATATCGAAGACACGTTTAGCAATCTTCTTCTCCATAATATCAAATCTGTTCGTGCTTTGTAACGTACTCATAAGCATACTTGCCAGCCCTTCTCCAAACCCGTAAAAAACATGAAGAAAAGCATCCTTATCCATTAGCCCTTGTGTTATAGGTGTCCGAGAAATACCATCCTCAAAATCAAGTACTGCAATCGATATTTTTTGCCCTTCAAAGGATGGCCAGGATCTAGGGACATAAACGCTGCCATCACTACTCGCTTCCCTGACCCCATTTTTCCATTCTTCCTTTGCTACTTTCCGGTCATCATATTCTCCCATATCCTCTGATTTCTTTTTACCTTTAAGCTTTTTCTTAAGCTTATCAAAAGTCGATATTTTTTTCTTATATTTTTTATCCTGATAAACCGTTTCTTCTTCAGTTTCGCCTTCATATTCGTAATCAGATGATGAAGAAGAACTTCCCGGAGACGTACTACGGGAAATTTTCTTTGCATAAACCTCCTTACCTGAGAAAAGCAAAAAGACGATTAACAAGACCACTAACCTGAATACCGTACCCGACAAGTTATTCATCATAACCTCCCTTTCTACTAAAAAAAAGATTCACGTAATAAAAGACTTTTGTACTATTTAGTTGTTAGAGAATTTGAAATAACCTATAGAATAAGACTCTACGAACCTGCCTTTGTGAAAAGTGAGAAATGATTTGTTTTTTGTCCTAATCTCTTTTTCATGGACTTAACACTCCACGAAAACCAATAAGACGGTTAGGCTTGATATCGAGAGGAAGACAGTAATTTCGGTACGTTGATCTTGTTTCATCTGCCCGGTGGTAACAGGAACCACCTCGATGAATACGGTATTTACCTCTTGAAGGTCCAATAGGATTTCTCATACCGGAATTCTTATAGTAATCTTTCTTATACCAGTCAGCACACCATTCCGATACGTTACCTGCCATGTCATAGCAGCCATAATAACTCCTACCATTTTCATAGCTGCCAACAGGTGAAGTATAGGTATAAGAATCATCAGAAAAACTTTCCTTCCACTTTTTTTCACAGTTAATATCGCAGAAGTTAGCCTTTTGTCCTGTAACATTGGTATTACCCCATGGATAGGTTCTTCTGTCAGTGCCCCTTGCCGCTTTTTCCCATTCTGCTTCTGTTGGAAGGCGTTTACCTGACCATTTACAATACGCAACTGCATCTTTGTAAGTCACATAGACAACAGGATGGTTGTGTTTATTCCATGATGGTTGTGTCCACATGGAATGGCCGGTTTTTTTACTAAATTGCTCAAATTGTGAAACCGTGATTTCATACTTATCGATGTAGTAGCTATCGGTAAAAACCTTGTGGACAGGGCGTTCGTTTTTATCTGATTTACTCCCCATTATGAACTCTCCGGCAGGAACAAGCACCATCCGGCTATTATCCTTGAGACACTCAATTTCTAAAGGAAAACCAGTTGATGAATCGATTAACGAACCCTTTACAGTAATAAATCCATCGGGAAGAGGAAAATCCGTCTCTACACTTGCAGACCCCTTATCATGCTCTTCAACAGAGTTTTCAGGACAAAAATACCTCGCCATGTTGCTTGCAATTTCCAGGACGGCATCAATCTTACCCTTAACACTCTCAAATCCGGAATGTTCTTCCCTTGCTGTTACTACATCAACCAGGACTATTGTAAGTGTGAAAGTGTTGCCAAGCTTACCCAGGCTTCCCGTAACCAGCTTCTGGACATCAAGAATCTGACCCAGAACCTCCGCATCATCTGCTATTGTAGCACCTGATACCAGAAAGCCCTGTTCTTTAAGGATCTTCTTCATATAGTCACGATTGATAACGTCGTAACACTGAAACTGGTGAAGTTGATATCCAAAAGCATCAGCCAATATAGAGCCTGCATCTTCATCTATATTTTTTGATTTTACATCAAAATCCAACACCGCAATCCTTGCCTTACTTTCCTCACCGGCATTTACGGTTATTGTTACAAATAGAAACAGGATGCTGAAAAAAAGTTTGATTTTCATATTGCGGCCTTTTTCTTGTTCATAAATACCGGACTTCTCTGATTATTTACTTATAACTCAAGGCCAGTGAGACCATCATATCTTATCTGCGTAACAGTACCATCAAGATTATCAATGAGTGTTGCATCTGCCGTAGAACAGAAAAGCAAAAATGCAATAATTAAGGCTAGTTTCTTTTGTAATACACCCCCTATAGATGTAGCAAAAAGATATTGGTTTGACTTATAATTTACAGAAACGCATATCCATCAAACAATGGTATATATGTCTGTGGTATAGAATCTAGCAGACTATATAAATTCTGATGGTTATAATACTCAAGTACTTATCAGAATCAAGAAAAAAAAGCGGTGTGGATTATATTCACCTGCGTGATTTAGGCAAGTGTTTTTTGAGGAATCTAAACCTCAGAATACACAGGGATATTACTGGTGAGATGTGGTTTTGGGGTGGGGTAAGGTGTGAAGAAGAAACAAGACGTATCATTTGAGGGAGCGGACGGGACGGACAAATTTAATTGATTGAAGCATAATAGATTTACATTAAGATAATTTGTAAGAAGAATGTCAATATCAGTCTTTACTCTTAAATAAAGATTTCCACCCTATCCATTCATATGTAGTACGTGATTTACCAGGTTTATCTTGTTGCCTTGTGTTTCCTTCAACTACAACTGATGGATTGCAATTCTTACATGGTACTCCACCGGCCTCTTGTGCTTTTTGTGATGATGCAAATTCTATTAAATCATCTGTATTTAACTCGGAACAATTGCGCTTGTGATATGTTCTGGAGTTTTTTATGGTGTATACAGGAGATTGCTTTATGGGTTCTATCCTTCTTGCGTTGGAAGTATACTTATCGTTATTATCAAGCTTAATTTTATATGTGGAATCGGTCATTTCGATGATCGTATATATTTGTAATTTCCGTAGAGGGTTGATAAATTGTAATCTAAGGATATTCCCCTCTATACTCCAAGTACCTGTATACCTTTTTCCGGTATACGCATTTGATATAAAAGTACCATCTCTGAAGTATTCCGTCTTACTATATTCACTTTTCCAACTACCCATGATCAATTTTGATTTGTCCAAATTGGCATCGGCAAGATATGTCTTATCTTCCTTCTCGTTTCGCTGGGCACCGTTACCATATTTCAAAACTGCCCATATTTTTGAGGAAAGTCCGAATGATCGCCCCATAATTGAATCCGAATATATATTTGAAACTATATCTCCTTCTTTAATTGGTTTAATCTCAAATGTTGTTTTTACTATTGAAAAAGAATCATTTGATTCAATAAACATTACCCAACCTTTAAATTTGTCCTTATCTGGTCCAATTACTCTATTATTCAACGGATTAAACTTTGGACTATAAACATTGCCCCATATAGTAAATGATTGATGCTTATCAAAATAACCATCAATTGTGCCTCCTTTAAAGTATTTCTCGAATTGTTCTTTTTGATTCTCATTTAGTTGTCTGGTTTTGTCAAGCTCAAGACGAAAATTTGTCTTTGGCTCCTCTCTTAGTCCTAGGAAAGCTACATAAACTCCTCCAGATTTATTAAAAGCAACATACCTTAATTCTGGAGAAACCTCATATGGGGTCTGTACCTCAATTAATACTCGACTGAAAGAGCCATCTTTATTTGCAACTATCAAGGGAGATCCAACTCCTTTCACTTTTCCTTTATAGATATATGCTTTTTCGTGTAGATTTGGAGAAAACAATTTTGAATATTCTTTTTTTGTTCCTCTACTTCCTTACGTCTTTGATCTTGTTTTTGCAGTCCGGCGCTGTCCAATGGATTTAATAAGCTAATGTTTGCCGACCCAACTAAAGGTTGTGTTTCAAAGGTATTAAGGTTGAAAGTAAAATAGTTCCTGACAGAATGAATATAAATCTCTGATTCAGAATACCAG
>Ga0187833_10003074_pt1 | contig 17285 bp, 11 predicted proteins | sample ETNtaG_37_FD_167968 | JGI IMG/M metagenome (GOLD analysis project Ga0187833, IMG submission 167968) | Marine microbial and viral communities from oxygen minimum zone, Eastern Pacific Ocean - ETNP2014_SV_400_PacBio MetaG (Illumina Assembly) | ecosystem: Environmental > Aquatic > Marine > Hypoxic...
TGAGGCAATGCGGGATGATGAGCAAGAAAAGAAACTAGAGCAAAAGTTCGGCAAGATGTACCACATCATCTCAAACAGTGACCGTCTTGACAAGATTGCGGCCGATATTGTGGAGCACTTTATGGGACGGGGTAACTACACGGGCAAGGCCATGTATGTGTCCATTGATAAGGCCACGGCCGTTAAGATGTATGATAACGTCACTGTGGAATGGCAAAAGCATCTTGATGACCTTAAACACCAGCTACAAGACGCTGAAGGTGATGAGTTGATGGTCATATCTGAAAAGATTGAGTTCATGGAAGAATCTGATATGGCTGTCGTGGTCTCACCTGGCCAGAATGAGGTTGATGACTTGCGTAATAAGGGAGTTGAGATTCTCCCTCACCGTGAAAAGATGAACAAGGAAGACCTTGAAACCAGGTTCAAAGACCCTGAAGATCCCTTCAGAATTGTGTTTGTCTGTGCTATGTGGATGACTGGATTTGATGTGCCCTCATGTTCAACCATATATCTTGACAAGCCACTTAGAAATCACACCCTAATGCAAACAATAGCAAGAGCCAATCGTGTCTTTGAAGACAAAACAAACGGTATCATAGTTGATTACGTAGGTGTGTTTAGAGATTTGGAAAGGGCACTGGCCATATATGGTGGAGGAAACGGAGATAAAGAACCCATCATCAAAGATAAAGATGAGCTGAAGTCTCAACTTATTCAGGCTATTGATGAGGTAAAAGCCTACATAGGACCCTTAGGTGTTGATCTCGAAGTCATACGGTTTGAGAAAGATGTATTCAAAAGAGTGGCCCTTAAAAATGATGCCGTTGAGCACATTCTGGTAGATGATGACACCAAGAAAGAATTCACCCGCAAAGCTGAGCTCGTTAGAAAGATCTATAGAGCTTATCTACCAGATCCCATAGAACCCGAAATTGGGGAAACAGCTTATCTCATAAGGAAACTTGCCAAGCAAATACAGTCACTTGGGCCCGTGGCTGACGTTTCTGAAGTAATGACAAAAGTTGATGCACTTCTGGATCAGTCTATTGAAGGATTTGAGATTGTAGAGCCAGAAGAAGGATGGCAACAATTTGATCTTACTAAGATTGATTTTGAAGGCCTGAGGGCTGATATGGAGGAGCGCTGGAAGAATGGCCGCAAGAGGACAGAAATTGAGCGGTTCAGAAATGCTCTTGAAGGCAAAATCAACAAAATGATTGAAGTCAATAAAACCAGAATTGATTTCAGAGATAAACTTCAAGAGATAATCAATGATTACAATAATCCCAATGTCAATCTTGATGACATTTTTAAGAAGCTTATTAAGCTTAGTGAAGACCTTGATGATGAAGACAAACGGCACGTGCGGGAAGAACTCAACAATGATCAAGAGCTAGCCGTCTTTGATCTATTGACCAAACCAGATATGAGCCTATCTCAAAAGGAAATAAAAGAGGTAAAGGGTGTGGCCAGGAACCTACTAGAAACTCTTACGACTGAAAAAATGGTCTTGGACTGGAGAAAAAAACAGCAAACAAGGGCTGGGGTAAAACTGACCATTGAGCAAATGTTGGATCAACTGCCAAATCCATATGACAAAAAAATCTATAGCCAGAAGTGTGATGCGGTTTATCGGTATGTGTATGATTTGAACTGATGGGGCAATCCTTCTTATTCAGCTGTGATAAATGTAATCATGCTCTTAATTCTTCAGGGGAGCTTGATTATGGTATGATGATTGTTGTTAAACCCTACATTTGTTCATCATGCAATGATGTTGTTGATGTATCGGTTGGAAAGTTTGGGAAAATTATACCAAAGACAATGTTAACAGAATCTCAAAAAAAAGAGTTTAATCACTGTCCTGATTGTGATAGTCAGGATTTGACTGAATGGGACACAAAAAATCATCCCTGTCCTAAATGCGGTAACAAAATGGAAAAAAGTGGCCCAGAATATTGTTGGGATTAGGGATTGGGAACAGGGATGAAAGAATACTACGCAATTGTAGGTCTTGGAGAGTCAACAAAGGAACCAAGTGGTTTACTAAGAAAGAATAAGGATGCTCCCTGGATACCACAGCAGTTCAACAGATATACCTTAGAATGGGAAGAAAGTAAATCGGCATATTCTTACTTTTTCGGCATGGACGATGACTATGAGGAAATCACTGAAGCTGAAGCTGAGGAAGTAATCAAGAAATGGAAAGCGGAAGAGTAACCGGGGTAAGAAGTGAATAAAACCGACTATTCAATAGAAATGAAAAGGGTCAAGATGTCAAAGCAACTCAGCAAGGTAGCACAACATTTGCATTTGCTTTTATCAGATGACGAAATCAAAGAGTTCCAGTTTGCAACTACCCAAGTCAATTCTGAGGAAGAATTGCCACCAAAATTTCTTAAAGTAATAAAAGCCATAAGAATTGGAAAAAATTTGACTTGATAGGCGGCAAGGATTATTAAAGTACTCTCAACAATTCATCAACTGAAAGGTTGCTGGGTGAAATTATAAGGGAGGATGCCCAATGAGAGAGATTCGCGGCGATGCCAAAAATATTCGGACACTGCTTGGTGGCACTAAGTTTGCCATCGACTACTATCAGAGGGAATATCGCTGGGAGACAAAACATGTGACCGAGCTTCTCGACGACCTCTGCGACAAGTTCATGAATAGCCACGAAACGGGTAACGAGCGCAGTGCTATTGAGAACTACGGCCAATACTTTCTTGGCTCAATCATCATTAGTAACAAGAACGGACAGAAGTTCATCATCGATGGTCAGCAGCGTCTGACTACCCTAACCCTACTTCTCATTCACATCTACCGAGAGCTTGGTGATGATGAGCAGAAGAAAGAGGTCGCTAACCTCATCTTCTCCTACAAGGTTGGCAAGCGCACATTCAATCTCAACGTGGACGAACGCACTGACTGCATGAACGCACTCTTTGCCGGGGAGTCTTTCGAGGGGGATGACAATCCAGAATCGGTAGCTAATATTTTGGGCCGCTACCAAGACATCGAAGCATATTTCCCTGACGAGCTCAACGGCGAGTCCTTACCCTACTTCGCTGACTGGCTTATCGAGAACGTCCACTTGGTTGAAATCACAGCCTATTCTGACAGAGACGCGTACACGATTTTCGAAACGATGAACGACCGTGGTCTCTCGCTTACGCCTACTGATATGCTCAAGGGATACTTGCTTGCTAACATCACTGACACCGACCGCCGCAATTCCGCCAGCGGCATCTGGCGTGATCGCGTTGCAGCGCTCAAGAATATCGGCAAGGAAGAGGATGCCGATGCCATTAAGGGATGGCTTCGAAGCCAGCACGCTCAGACCATCCGCGAGCGCAAACGTGGCGCAAAGCCTCGCGATTTCGACCTGATCGGCACTGAGTTTCACCGCTGGGTTCGCGACCATGAGGCGGCGCTGGACCTCGGCCCTAGCGCTGCCTTCGGGCGATTTATCGAGGAGGACTTTGCCTTCTACGCGCATTGGTATGAGCGTATTCGCCAGGCTGCCGAAACACTTACTGAAGACCTCGAGGCCATTCATTACAACGCTCGGAACAACTTCACGCTCCAGTATCCAGTATTGCTAGCCCCGTTGGTCCGTTCCGATGACGAGGACGAGATTCTGCGTAAAATACGTGTCGTGTCTTCATTCCTCGACATACTGATTACGCGCCGCATCTGGAACTGGAAATCCACTAGTTACTCCACGATGCAGTACAACATGTTCCAGCTGGTGATACTCAAAATTCGCGGCAAATCTAGTGTCAGGCTAGCCGAGATTCTTACTGAACGTCTCGAAGCCGAGGAGGAAACTTTTGCCACCAACGAACGCTTCCAATTACACGGTCAGAACGGCCGCCAGATCCACCGTCTACTGGCACGGATTACCGACTTTGTCGAGATTAGTTCCGGCCGACAGTCGCGTTATGCTGAGTACATACAACGACACGGCAAGAACGGTTACGAGGTAGAGCACATCTGGGCCAACCACCCTGACCGCCATGAGGACGAGTTTGACCACCCAGCGGACTTCTCTGAGTTCCGCAACCGTATCGGTGGCCTACTTCTTCTGCCCAAGAGTTTCAACGCCAGTTATGGTGACAAGCCCTATGCCGTGAAGCGCGGGCACTACTTCGGCCAGAATTTGCTCGCCCAGAGCCTGCACGAAAAAGCATACGAGCACGACCCTGGTTTCCGGCGCTTCATGGAAGAGAGTGGACTGCCCTTCCAGGCGTACACCGAGTTCAATAAGGCCGAAATGGACGCCCGGCAAAATCTCTACCAGGCATTGGCCGAGCAGATCTGGAACCCAGAGAACTTGCTGCGGGAGGCCGACGCATGATCGCCGATTTCAAATCCTATACCGCGATGAAAATCTCCGTCATCGAACTAGCTGAAAGGAAGATCAAGCTAAGAGGGTGCTGTAAGGAATGTCAGCACGAATGGAGAAAAGCTCGGACCCAACCTGAACGTCATCCTCAACTGTAGCACCACATAGAAAATGAATGATGATATTCATATATCACTTGATAAAGCTCTTTGTGTTCGTAGCAAAATAAGTAATTATCCGCTCAACCAGCCTCTAATACCAATACCTAATGGTATATCTGTTGTGATTTTTGAAAATCATGATGATATAGACCAATATTTTAATTCACGTGATATAACTGACAGAGAGAACTTTGAAATATCAAACATTATTTCATTCTATGATTTCATGTTGGAAGTTGCAGATATGGGCTTTGCTGGAGTTTGGTTTTATAAGAAGTACCCCATTTTTTTCAGTAATTACCTCTCTGATATTGATATTGAATTGCCAAGTTTTGCCATTGTTGGTAACGATAAATACATAGGCTCAGCAGGTGCAATAATAAAACCCAAATCTTCGATGATGTGGAATAATTTTGATAAAACCGATAAAATATTAAGACGGTTTGTGCAATTCGTGGATAACACTCCTTTTAATTTCAAGGAAGAACTTTTCTCGATTGTCTATGCGAATAAGAGTGCTTATAGCACATTATACAAAGGTGGAGAAAAAATTGAAGTTAAATATACTACTTTTCCAGATGCGTCACCTTTACAAGGCCCATACGTATCTGATATCGGTGCTTATTGTATTTTCACAGAAAAAGAACTTGCTGAAAACTATTTAAATAAAAACGTGAGTGTAGATAAATCGCCCTATAAAGTTGAAAAACTTGATAGCCTAATTTCACTCATGGATGTGATATCTAATGATTTCCCTTTTATTGATATCGGAATAAATCCTGGAGGCCCAAGATTCCAGCAGGGATATTTTTCGAACGAAATGGAAGAGGATTATTTAATTAAAACCATTTTTGGTTTATATAAGCTGAAAAAAAGTGATTGTGTTATGGAATATTGTGAGGATAGTGATACTTATTTCAGTTTGAAGCCTGATACAATTGAGAGCCCTAATGTATTTGATTCCTCGCAAAGAGGACTTAACTCTACAATAAAAAACCCATTAAAAACTGTTCAAGGGAGAACAAAAAGCACTGTGCCACGAGGCGAGATAGATTCTGTTATTCAAAATATTTTTCATAATAGTAAAAAAACTGATTGGGGTGATTATGGAGGTGAACCAAAGGATATTTCAAGTGACTCTTTCTTAATCTTTGGATTTGACAAAATTTCTGGTGAAGCATTTGGAAATAATGCAGATTTAATAACCCCTTTTCTGTTCCAAGATATTATTGATGCAATTGTCTTTTTTTACAATCTCCATTTTCAATTTGATTACGAGCTACGATTTAATGGTTATACGAATTGCTATAATTTAAAAATCCGAGGTACCAAAGATAAAAAGTTAGAAGATTATATTCTCAATGAGGAAAGATTAGCTCTTGAGGACCTTTTAAAAATGATATTAGAAGATGGATATAAGATTGAACATGCTGAATTTCTAAAAAGCTATGTCAATAGAACATCAATATCGTTAGAGATTGAGAACTGTGGTTATTTAGGTGACTTATCAGTATTCAATATGGATTACTTGTCAAATTATGGAAAAAATTATAAAGGATCTGATACAGCTGAAAGAGTGAAAAAGTTAGCGAAAAGATACAGTAGCAAAATAAAGAACAATGTGGTGCTGGATGACAAGGTTCAGAAAAAAATTAAAATACTTCTTGGGTCCTCTTATAATAATCTATCTGTGGATAGTTTAATAATTCTAGAAACTGCACTAAAACAGTTCAATCATGCTGAACAAAGAGTTAGCCACGATTATGCAGGAATAACAATGAAACTTTGTAAAGTATTTGAAAGAGAATTAAACATTATGATTTTTTATGAATGGAGAAAAATATTCTTAAAAAAGTATTCAAAAGATTATTTGAAAACCCAACTCGAAGAAGCTACATCAGTTAAGGATGAAACATTACATAGGTTAATCAGTTTTTTGCAAAAAAGACAAAAATTAGAATTAGGCTCAATGTATCATGTAATAAAACAACTCCGAAAAAATTCTAAAGATTCTATTTTAAATAGTTTAAACAAATATATTTTATCTCTAAATAATCATGACTTTATCTTGTCAGAGGAATTTCTAGAAATTGTAAAAATAATAACGTCAAGGTATAGGAATGGTGGAGTCCATGAAAAAATAGTAACATATGAAATTTGTAGGGAAGCTTTTGAAAATATCGTTTTTTCCGAAAATAACTATTTGAAACAACTCGCCAATATTTAGTGCATTAATTCCTCAACCACTTTTTGAGCCTCAATGACATACGCCCCACCACGCCAACGTAACCTGTATGAGCCTGGGGTCGAAAAGCCCTTCAAAGTAAGCCGTTCCAAGATTGAGGATTTCGCTAATTGTAAGAGGTGCTTCTACATGGACAGAAGGCTTGGCGTCGGACAACCTCCATCGCTACCGTTCACGCTGAACAGTGCGGTTGATAGGTTGCTCAAGAACGAGTTTGATAGTTACAGGGCAAAAGGTGAGAGACATCCCATTATGGAAGAACACGGAGTGGATGCTGTACCTGTTGATCACCCTGAGCTAGATGACTGGCGGCAAAACTTTAAGGGGGTTCAATTTCATAATGAAGATTTGAACATGATTTTTTTTGGTGCCATTGACGACCTTTGGCTGAGTTCATCAGGTGAATACATAGTGGTGGATTACAAGGCCACCGCAAAGAAAGATGAGATTACGGCTTTGGACCAGCCTTGGCACGAAACGTTCAAGAGGCAGATGGACATTTACCAGTGGCTGCTTAGAAAGAACGGTCACAAGGTGTCTGATACAGGTTACATTCTGTACTGTAACGGCAATGCATATGAAGAGCAGTTCGCATCAAAAATAGAGTTTAGAATGACCCTGTTGCCTTATGAAGGTGACAGTTCATGGGTGGACGATATTACGGTAAGGTTGCATGAATGTCTCAATTCAGATGAGTTGCCTGAGCCAGAGGCATTCTGCCATTATTGTAATTATATGGGTGCTGTGGGGGAGTTAGTTTTTGATAAAAACTGAATGGGATATTCAAGAAGAATTAACAACACAATTTCTTAAAGAGAGAGGTGTAACGCTTAACCAAAGAAGTCTGTTTTTTATTGCCAAAGAAGTAATGGCCCCATCCTGGTTAACTAATGATAAAGACAATAAATGGAATGAACCATCAATTGATTTTGTATTTGTTGATGATCATGGACACATTTGGTTAATTGAACTTAAAAAAGCTATCAAAACACCTCTACAAGCCTGGTTAGCTCTTTGTCAAGTCTCACATCGTGCCATTGAACTTAAAAAATCATACTCTTTTGAAAAATTAAAGTCAGCATATTTATCAACTCAAAGCAATGGTAATTCAAATAAATCTGATTTACTTACAGATCATAAAATTTATTTTGATCTATCAATACCTGTTCCAACGAATGCTATCCAAAATGGGCCTTTCCATAGGGTGGTTGCTGCTAAGATTATTGAGGAAACTTTCTCAGATGTAAAATCTCACTTTTCAAATTCAAATATTTTTGAGTTACAAAACCAAATTAAAGAGAACTACAAGGTCAACAATTCCAGAGAATTCAAGCGTTTCTTAGAAATCACAGAAAATGAATGGGAATCTGTTTCTTCAGTTCCTCCAGAAGAATGGCTTTTAGTTGATTAAGATTGAAACAATCATTAGCATATTGGACATTTGAAAAGCCAGAAGTCAATTATTGACAAAATCTTTGTTCTTTGTGTTGCGATATTACAATTCCTAGCAAGGAAACTGGGCACCACATACAATTCTGTCAATGTTTGGATATTCGTCATCATATGGCCCATACTTACACTTATTTTGTTGGGTACGACGTTTTACTGTTTAATGAATCATTAAGATGAGGAACTCTTCTAATTGTCCTGAATGCGGCACACCTCTGACCGAAGGAAATATAGAGTCAGAAGTAAAAATTCCTTCTAACAGTAATCTTCCGTTTTTCTCGTACGGAATTTTTAAACCTACCGAATTAGCATTCCATTCTATAAAAAAGTTTACTAGTAAAACCACATCAGCCTCTGTGAAAGGATGTTTATTCGTTCGAGATGGTCTTCCCATTCTGGACAATTCAAGCAGTGGTATAGTCAAAGGCGTTCTTATCGAATTCCAAAAAGAAGACTCACAAAAAGCATATACTGCAATTTCAGCTTTTGAACCTTACAATCAGTATAGGTGGATAGAAACAAAAGCATCAGGGAATCAAAGTGCCAATATTTTATTAGGCCGAAATCCTCGAAAAGGGAGTCGTGTTTATGAGTCAGATAATTGGTCTGGTAGAGACGATCCATTCTTCACTAAAGCAATGGATGTTGTAGAGGATGTCCTGATAGAAAATCAGAAATTTGCTTGGGACTTGAAACCTCTCTTTCAACTGGAAATGGGGTACTTGTTGCTATGGTCAATTATCGAACGCTTTGTTTCTCTACGATATCTAATTGGTGGAAAAACTATGAAAAGGATCTATTGCTTGGCTGAGAACAAAGCATTCTGTGATGGTCTTAGCAGTAAAGTTTTAAGAAAAAGGACTGTTTATCGTGCAGATAGACCACAAAACAAAGTAGAGCTTGATCCTAGTAATCCCAAAAAATCAATTGAGTACTACTATCAAATACGCTCAAACATTACACACAGAGGCAAAGCCGTGATAAATGACTTTGAAATTCTTCATGAATCATTTACTGAACTGTTTGAAATCGTAAAAATGATCCTTGATAATTCTTTTAGCAGCACTGAAGAAGCTTCGTAAAAAAAAGAAATGGAGATTATTTTAAATTTTTCGACTCCCCTTGCACCTTGGGAATCTACTACATCCATAGAATGAACCAAATCTCGACCTCCTTCTCACCATTTTAGATCCGCATTTTGGGCATTCCTTTGATGAAGAAATCTTTTTCTTAGACTTTTTCTTAACAACTACTAGATCTTTATTATTATCTAATGAAAGGCTTTTTTTTCCAGCGGAATCAAAAGGTTTAGCTTTATGAGAATTTCTATTTGGGACACAACTGCTACAATATCTTCCAACACCTGATTTTAAATTAGAATCTTGAAAATCCTGTAGTGGTTTTATTTCCTCACATTTAGGACATTTCTTAAGTTCCCCAGAAGTTAGACGGTCAACCGTTTCCTTTATTTCTTGAACTATTTCTGGCTCAGTACTCTTAACCTTTTTTTTTACGTTTTTTAGTATTTGTGAGTCAAGATAGCCTATTGGATTTGATCGTGTATTAAATCTATTAAGCCTAATAAAATTATACCCATAACTCTCCAAGATTTTTTCTCGTTCAACATGATCAGACTTATAAAATTGTTCATAGTTTGAAATGTCAATATCGCTGTGATTGGTAAAATGATGTTCAAATCCATCATATTCAATAATTATATTTGTGTACGCTCCTTCTTTTGCCTCCATTGTTAACAAAAAGTCAACTGTATAGTTAGGATGATCATAATATTTATCTAATTGTTTAAGATATTTACTTAATGGGAATTGAGTTCGTATCTGTAAATAATTACTATATTTCTTGTAAAACTCTGTCTGTTGAAGCCATTGTAAAACGCGCTTTTCCATTGGGGATTTAGGATCAGTATCATCCGGCCCGGGTAATTCCTCCGATGTTTTAAGAACGTTTTGATAATGAAAAAGCGCTTCTTTTAAAGAATTAGAACTAAGTGATGAAATTGGCTTACTTAATACAAAATGCATGCATTCCTTAGCTCGACTAAATCCGACGTTGAGTCTTTGAGCTTTGATCATCCCTCCTTCCTCAAGATCTACTGATTCTAGATTCTTGATAAATACACCCCAAAGACGATCATGATCCATTGTCGCGACCATTGAATAATAAATATAATCTCTTTCTTCACCTTGACATGTGTCAAATGTCATTATTTTAAGTTTGAGTTCTTCATTAAAATAATCCCTATCTGGATGATCACTAATAGCTCTCCTTATGAATAGAGTTTGAGCAGTATGAGGTGAAATAATACCAACGGAATATTTAGAGTTTTCTTCCTTCATCTGTTCCAGTTGCTGAACAATAAAATCACACTCAAGTTTATTTGTTTTATTGTACAATTCGAATTTCCCGTCGTGTTCTATTTCAGTAAAGCGGAGAACATCTTTTGCTGGCTTTGTACGAATCTTAATCGCCTGGAGTGAATTACTGTAAAAATATTTGCTGGAATATGAAATATGTTCAGGGTAACCTCTAAAATGTTTAAGAAGCATAATTCTGTAATTATATATAAACTCAAAAAATTCTAATATAGATGTTCTTATGTTAAATTTTTTAAGTCTCTCTTCTTTGCCGGCATCAGTAGATATGTATTCATGGAAAATCTTTTTTAATCGATTCGAATACTCTCGATTTGTATCAGATCTCGCTAGAGAGGATTTTACATTACTGAATTGTTTCCTATCACCCAAAACAACAATTTTCTTACCCCTAAGCAAAGCTGGCAATGCCTGTGCAATGCTCACCTGTGATGCTTCATCAATAATTACAAGGTCAAATAAATCCGGCAGGAGCGGTATATACTCAGCAAAATCTCTAATCCCAGCAATAATGCACGGAAATGCATTGCGTAACTTGTCAAATTCCTCTCTAGGAAACTTTTTCTTTTGTCTGATAATTGACTTAAGTGTCTGTGCTGTAGCAGCAAAATTGTCATAAAATGAAAGAACTCGACCATCCATTATTTCTGTCATTTCATTCGTAACATCTTTCTCTATTTCATTCTTTTCAGTTGGATAATCGAAATCGGGAATTGACTGAAATAAATAGGTAAGTTTTTTCTCTAGCTCTATATATCTTAGAAACTCATTTACTTCTCCTTCATCCTTAAAAGAGTATTCATTTTCATAATAAGTCTCAAAGTTTTGTAAGTCTAAGCCAAGTGATTTTGAAAAATTTGGAAACCTATCACCGAATAATTCAATTTGTTCAATATATAGAAATATTTGATCTACATCAATTTTCTCAACACGACTAAGATCTTTTGTAATAAGACTATGTATAAGTTCGCTTTCATCTATTTGTAGTTTCCTGGCATCCTTGTTTTTTTGAATCATCTCATGAAACTCAGTAAAAAGTGAGAATAAGGATATGAATTTATCTAGATTAGTAAATGGTTTTTCTAAAGGCTTATACGCCAATTTATTCCTTAACTCGTTATCTAAATTTTCAATTTTGCCTGATTTGAATAATAGAAGTATCTCATCAATCTTGAACAAACCAAAAAAACCAGACCTTAATTCTTCATATGATCTGATTAATTCACCTAAAGTAGCGATGTCGTTGTCATTCAAATGATCGAAATAATTGCACAAATCGTATTCCTGGACTCTATTGTCTTTTATTTGATTAATTAAGGATACAATATTTAAAAACCCGATAAAGGTTTCCATTGTTATGGTTGAGTCTATCCTATTCTGAATTAAATCTTTCAAACCAGTTTCATCTTCAATAAGTATTCTTGAAAGATTATTAATAGAGATATAGGCATCCCTAATTATTTTGGTGCCGTCATCATTATATGTCAGCTCATCTATGTTGTCATTAATTCCAGAATAGTTGAAATTTTCGGCTAACTTAGAATACTCTTGTAGTTCAGAAATGTTTATTTGTTCATAAATATTGGACATATCATTAATCTTTTCAGATAGCCCATTCATTTTATTCTTTATATCTTTTTTTAGATCTTTTCTATGACTTTTTACCGCTTGGAAATGGTGGCGAATGCTATTAATTGATGAATTAGAAAGAATCTTATTGTATGTGCCCCCAATTTTTCCGAGTCTCAGAATTGGATTTTGAAATTTTTCCTCACGTCGGATGGTGTCAATCACATTGATTATTTTATCTTCTACTACATCCAAAGCTTCTTTTTTATCAGAAAGCATAAGGACTGATTTACTATTCCTAATTGCTTCAAATAATATTGCTGTTATCGTGTGAGATTTGCCAGTTCCTGGGGGTCCTTCAACAAGAATGTATTTTGATTTATCATTATCTATAGCTTGAAGTATCTGCTTTTGCTCTGTATTCAAAGGTATTGGATTTCTTGACACAAGTTTCTCACCATTAGAAAATTTCTGCCATTCATGCATTACATCATTAACAATTGTATTAGGATCCTCCATAATAAAATCCGATATCAAATTACCAAATAAACCCGCAATTGAGTTTTCATCACCCACATTTAGAAGTTCAAGCATCTCCTCATAATCATTAATCAATGCTTCGTCTGATTTGTCAAACATTGAAATATGTAAGTAATTGGTAATGGATATATCATTAACAGTATATGACTGAGGGGACTTTTCAGATAACTCTATGGAATCAGGAAAATCAAAATAGTTGCACAAATCAGTCATTATGGTTTCTATAACCGAAATAAATTCATCATCATCATCAAACTGGTTGATATATATAATTCTATTAAGGATAGATTTAATTGATCCTTTTCTATCGTGAGCCTTGTTATATCTCTCTACGATGTAGTTTATTGCTTTTTTATTTATATAAAGGTTGGAATCAAAATCAATTGTGAATGATCTTGATTTTCTCTGAAGAGCTATGGGAATATAAAATATAGGATAAACATGATTGTCATATTTGATTTCACCTATATATAAGTACATCTCTTGCTTTTCCATTATGGATAGATTGTCACTAAGTTGGATTAATTCAGAAAAAATATCATCTGTGTAGTAAGAATCAAAAAATCCACTTACAGTATCCTTTACTTGATCAATATCAAGAACCATCATTATTTCTTTTTTAACGTCTTTTTCAATATTCAATATTAAGTCATTAACTGAGTTGACAATTGTATCCAATAAAGGTTCTATAAGAACCTCGGTCATATTGTCATTTATCAAATCTGGTATATGATTTGAAAAGGGTTGTACAACCATTTCTGAGATCAATTCATCAATACTATCAATGGCTGCGTTATGAGCTGAAGCTGCATCATTCTTATACCTAGTCGCTGATTCAGTTATTGAGATAGATGCAGATTCAATTAAATCCTCAATTAAATTGTTATCTATTTCATTAATTTGTTTCTTGACTAGTTCTATTAAATTATTCGGCAAAGGTGACTTATACTGGTTTTTATTTATAGATAAAACTCTGGAATGATCGAACCTATTAGAAATAATTTTCCACAGCTTCTCTTCAAAACCAGGATACTTACGTAATTTTATCCCCAATAGTAAATTATTATTATCTCTATAACGTATGCTTCTTTTAGGAATCCTTCGCTTATGGAAATTCGTTTCCAAAAAATCACTGTAATATCTAGTTAATTCTAGAATAAAAGGCTTTATATCGGATTTAACCATTATTTGATTGTATAGTAAAATTTATAATGAAAGAGGACTTCAATTAGTTATCATAAAATGAAATATATAATTATTTTGTTTCTTTATTGTTTAACTCGTCATCATTGCTATCGTCAGGAAAATCTAGACGTTTTTGATCACTATCATCATCATTATTATCGATGTGTGGTGTTTCTTGTTCAGAATCTTTATCAATTTCTTCATCACCTTCATCTGATAAATTTGAGGACCTCTTTTTACTATCATCACCACTATCATCTTTGAATTTGACTTCTTTTTCAGAATCGCGGACAATGGTCTTGTTTTTTTCAAGGATACTGGATAATTCTTCTTTAAGAACCAATTTATGTTTTATGGCCATAAGGTATTCATTAACAATTTCATATTTAGTTAAATGGCCATTTTTAAATGATATCTTGAAAAAAGGATCATCGTCTCGATCAACCAATTGAATATCCTCAATATATTTTGTAGTCAAGCCTACAAGTGCGTGTACAAAATTATCAAATTTAAATTGCTGATAGATTCTACTGCCCAGATGATACATTCCAAGCAAAAATACTGTGGTTTTTTTTAATTTATTATTCTCAAAGTAGGATCTTAAATCTTCCGTTTCAGTTTTGGCCGCATCAATGAAATCTTTAGTAACATCAACAAATTTGTCATCAAAACTTACTGGAATACCCTTCCTTACATATTTTTCTTCAAGCACATCAAAATCCACCGAATATTTTCCTAAATCAGCATCTAATGAGGATCTTTCACTTAAATAATTCAAAAATTTTGACATCTCGTATGTTTCAGAATAAAAATACTCGAATGAGATAAGTAAATACTTATGGATTAATATCAAATTCTTATTTTTGATCTTTTCAATAAATTTATCAATTATTTGACTGTCGCGTCTGGCATTGAAAAGAAATAATTGTATAATAATTCCATATTCATTTTTTTCAATGTCACTTAAGGAAATTCTCCAATGATCCTCGTATACTCTGAATTTTGTGAAGAACTTTTCATATTCATCCTGAAACACATTATAGCATAAGCCAAAGCCACCAGTAAGTAAATTCAATGACTTAATTTCAACATTTTTATTCCTTATTAAATCAAAACTTCTTATTAGTATACCAGGATTTAATTCTCTTATATTTTTAATTTTTTGAGGTTCACTTTCATTAAATATTTTATAGTTTACAGCATGGATTTTTGAATGATACCATCCGAATTGATCTACTTCATGAAGATCGATCATTCCTTCATCTAATAATTTTTGGTTTGTTGCTGTATTCATTAATACTAAAAAATCATCAGAATAAAACTGGAAAATACTAGATTTATCATCAAGACCCTTTTCAGAAACTACTATTGATTCCACATCAAGTTGATCAATTGATATTGTATGTTGAGATAATATATCTTCTTCGAACTGTCTATCAATAACGCGATATAAGTATTTGTTATTTAAATCTTCTTCCTTTTCCTTTATAGAAAATAGGTTTTTAAATGAACGATTTTTTAACCAATCAATTTTTTGGCTTATTAATGAACGATTCTCTGTCCATTCGATTTTTTTCATTTATGACTCCACAATATTATATCAATTGAATAAATGTCAATATCTAACATATCCTATATTCTAATCTCATCAAATAATCTATCTTATTAAAATATTAGGTCAGGTTCATCATCATCCTCTGTATCGTCAGCTTCACCACCTAATTTTTTAAAATATTTCGTAATTTGGTCTTCAATATCATCAGTGGATTGTTCAGTCACACCTCCAGATTGCTCAGGCCCTCCTTCATCTTCATATGTCTCACTTCCTGATTGCTTAACCTCTGTGCCCGATAAGTATTCATCAGATGTAACCAATGTAAAAAAAGATTTTTCTATATCATCAAGCTCATCAATAATATCGTATACTTGATTATATACCACAGATCTATCCTTGTCTGTAAAGGAACAAAAGGCTCTAGTCTTTGGCCTAGTGAAAAGTGTATACAATAAGTTTGAATTAATTTCATCACTGCCAAAAAAATCAATATTATAATCCTCTGTTCTTGGAAATATAATGTAATCTATTTCCACACCCTTAAGACTATGAATCGTAGATAAAAGAACAAGATCTTTATCTTCTTTAAAATTTATTGTATCTAATACTGCCTCTTTTTCTGGACCCCTAGGCAACCTTTTATAATCAATATTCCTCTCAGTTAATGCATCCCCTATATCAGTAAGATCATCATGATGCAATTGCGCTATTACTATTTGTTTACTGTCTTCCTTTGAATCTCTAATAGACTTTATAATTGCAGCAATACAATCGTATTCAGCATTTTCATCTTCACAATCAATTAAGAGAACTGGTTGATTCCTTGCTCCAGATGTCTGTTTAGGATTATTTAAAATGGGTTTAATAAATGCTTCACGTTTTTCCTCCAACTTTATTCCCAACTCCTTTTCATCATCAGTTAATCGCATAAAAAGTTTTGCAAAATTTGCTGTAGAGATGGAATTCCTATAATTAACTACAAATTCCTGATTTACTATATTTTCGGAGTTATAAATCAAAGTTTCAAATCCACCATCTTTTTCTGATTCGGAATAAATTTGTTGATTAATATCTCCCAACCAAATCTGAGAACCTGAACAACTTCTGACCTTGTTTATCCAGCCTTCTCTAAAGTCTTGACATTCATCAATGATGATCGTATCATAATATTCAGGATGTTGTAACCACCTGTGATAATGAGTTGTATGTAATGTATCATCATTCAAATTATCCCTAATGAAATTCTTCAACATTTTAGTGTAAACTAACAACACCGCTGATCTTTTATCTGATATCATACCCAGCGCAAGTGCAGCTATAAAAGTTTTCCCTGAGCCAGCACATCCTTTAAGATAATAATTGTCATTTTGGTTCTGAAGAACTAATCTCAGAAAATCCATCTGTTTTTCGTGTATATCTTCTAAGGTCTTACCACCAAATTCTGTATTATGTTCAGCCATAGAACCCCCATATTATGGATTTATTATTAATATTATCCATCGTTTGTATTAGAATAATGTTCCCTGGAAGCAACACTTCCAGATGGATATAAGATAACTTTATTCAATTGGTAATCTTCGTTCCATAGTAAAGACGTCATTTGACACACTATTATCCGAGGAAAAACCTGAAAAACCCTCCCGCTAGATCAATCTAAGTAATGATTGTGAGTATTCAAAAAGGGCTTTATAGCAGCAATATTCAAATAAATCGCCGACTAAATTCACTTTGTCAGTATTTTCGTGGCCGTTCTGAATGCCTTAATACGGCATTTGGGGCGAGAAAACCATGGAGGTTAGATGACTGATGCCGAGAAAGGTCGCATTGTGTCAGGTCT
>Ga0187833_10003078_pt1 | contig 17269 bp, 17 predicted proteins | sample ETNtaG_37_FD_167968 | JGI IMG/M metagenome (GOLD analysis project Ga0187833, IMG submission 167968) | Marine microbial and viral communities from oxygen minimum zone, Eastern Pacific Ocean - ETNP2014_SV_400_PacBio MetaG (Illumina Assembly) | ecosystem: Environmental > Aquatic > Marine > Hypoxic...
ACCAACTCTTATTCTTTTTTTTTCTTTACTTTCTCATATTTTCGACGACATCTCTCAATTCTTCCACTTGCTGCACTTTTCTTAATTATTATTTTTGCTTAATTATTTTATTTTTTTTCCAGGTACCTTTTTCAATTTTTCCGTTTGCATATATAAAGATTCCTTCTCCATGCCGTTTACCTTTTTTCCATTCTCCAACATACTTATCACCATTCAAATATATGTATGTTCCCTGTCCTTCACGTTCACTTAGATTATCAGGCTCATAATATTTGTTTTTTTTCCATTCTCCAATATATTTATCTCCATTGGAGTATATGTAGGTTCCTTCTCCATGATATTTATGCTTTTTCCATTCTCCAGTATACATGTCTCCGTTAGCATATGTATAAATTCCTTGCCCGTGTCTTTTGTGATTTTTGTACTGTCCAACATATTCTCTACCTTCGTGTCTAAATATTCCTTGCCCATGAAATTCTCCTTTAAGAAATTCCCCAACATATTTCTGACCATCTGGGCCCATCGCTGTACCATAGCAATTTGTCCACTTTCTCATCTTGCTAAAATGTTTCCTTGAATATTTTGAAATATTTTTATCATTTCCTTCGCATTCTGGTAACGAACTTTGTGCTAACGCTATTTGAGAAAACACAAAAACCAAGAACACACACAAATAAAATTTTTTTATTTTGGGTATCATTTTTTATTAATACTTAAATCTTTCATAGAAAATTACCTATTTTTAAGTATCTCTTTCATCTTTTTTGTATTGATCGAAGGGTTAATGGGCATTTTTATTTTTTTATTTTTTTTTAAAAATATTTTTTTAACTTTTGGATTTTCTATTTTTGCAAAACTGTATATCGATTGACTCTTGCCTCCCACATTTAATATTCCTTTTTCATTAAGCAATTTTAATAAAATTTTTGCAACTTCATCATGATACATAAAACTATTTTTAACATCATAAAGTGCAGCTTTATGAACAAATGGTTTTTCAGTCATACACAATCTTAATATTAGGGAATTTTTGTATAGTTGAACTGCGCACTCCCCTCCAAGTTTTGACCAAGCATAATTATTTACAGGTAACAAGCTATCAGATTCAACATAATTACCTTTTATACCTGGATAAACATAGTTCGTGGAAAAATAAATAAGTTTAATATTTTTTTCCACACATGCTTTGGTAATATTTGATGTTCCAATAATATTTAAATCTATACTTTTTTGAATTTGATGATCATGGATATTCATTGGTCTGGATAGTCCCGCAAGATGAATAAGAATATTTGGTTTTTTTAATTTTATATATTTTTGTATACTTCTAAAATTTGTAATGTCCAAGGTAGTTTTGCTTGGAAAAAACATTTCATAATTTATTTTTAATTTTTTGAGAATAGATCCAAATCTCCCTGTGCCACCTGTAACTAAAATTCTTTTTTTCATAATTAATAATCAAATATTAACATGCGAAATCCATGTTCCACCCTGAGATAAAAAATTTTTTTCCTTTTTAAAAATTTCTTCTTTGTGGTTCCAGGCAAATAAGTACGAAATATCTGGCTTGTCTAATATGAAATTTTCAACTGACATAATTGGAATATGCATACCCGGAGAAAATTTTCCAATTTTTTCTTTCGTAGTATCATAAATACAATCAATAAAATTTGATCCAATTTGGCAGTAATTCAAGACTGTACTACTTTTGGAAGTTGCGGCATAACCACATATTTTCTTATTTTGATTTTTGTATTTATTCAACATTTCGACGGTTTTTTTTTTTGATAATTCACAATTTTTTTTAAATTTTAAGCAAGAACTAAGATTGTCCACACCCTCTTTTTTTTCATATTGAATAATATTTCTCAAATTATCATTTATATCTCTTTGATTTTTCCTAGCAATGACATATCTCATTGAGCCACCGTGCGTTTCTTGAGGGTGGGCATCTATTAGTTCCATATCAAATTTTCTAAATATTTTTTGCACTGAATTAATCGAAAACATGTATATATGTTCATCATAAATTTGATCATATGAAATTTTCTTAAACATTGAACCCAGATAAGGTTCTTCAAAAATAAATACTCCCTTTGATGTCAACATTAAATCTACCGATTTTATAAGATCAGTTAGATCAGGTATGTGACAAACCACATTTGCAGCACAAATAACATCGGTATTGTGTTTAAATTTGTTTAACAAGCTTACATTATTATAACAAAAAAATTCAACTAAAGTATTGATGTTGTTTTCCTTTGCCTTTTTGGCAACGCTTATAGATGGTTCAAAACCAATGTAATTAAAACCATCGTTCTTAAAGTTTACCAACATGGTTCCATCATTGGATCCAATCTCTATTATATTAGATTTGCTATTTAAATAATTTTTTTTTATCCAATTAGAATAGTTAAAAAAGTGTTTTTTCATATATTCTGAACTTCCTGAAAAAAAAGGATAATTTTCATTAAACATTTTTGTTGGATTTGGAAATTCATTAAGTTGAAACAAAGATAATTCTTCTGAAAATCCTACTTCTAAATCAAAAAAAAATTCCTTGTCAAAATCTTCTTTTTTTAAAAAACCATTAGCCAGAGGCATTTTTCCAAATGACATTAAAGGTTGAATAATTTTATTTGTAACCTTACATTTCATTTCTTAAATATTTGAATAATAAAAAGGTATTTTTTATATCAACTTCAATGTTTGATTTTAATATAAGTCCCTTGTTTTTTATTTTTTGATCATCAACGCGATAGGATAATTGATTCATGATTGGTGAGTCAACATAAACAATATTGATTCTTTTTTTAATTTTTTTGATCTTATTTAATATTTGATTTACAGTAAAATTTCCAGATAAAGCATTAAAGATATCATTTTCAAAAAAATTTTTTTCTAAGCAAAATTTAAAAATTTTAAATGAGTCTCGAATAGATAAATAGGGTCTGTACTGGTTAAGAGCTGTTTTATATACTTTAATTTTTTCACCTATAGCAGCATTAAAACAAAAATTATTTACTGCGGTATGAAATCTAATACCTTTTGAAACTCCTGCTATAGTTCCAAATCTGAAAGTGTTGTATCTTAATTTATTCGAATTTTTCTTCAATAATTTTTCTTCGATTAATTTAATTTTTGCGTAAGGGCTTTGAGATTTTAAAAATCTTTTTTCACAATTTTCATCGACTAAATCGGTTTGTTTACCATATACGCTGGTTGATGAAAGATGAATAAGTTTTGTGTTTCTATTTACACAATACCTCATTGCTGTTTTAAGACAATTTAAATTATTTTTATACATTTCTTTTTCTTTTCCAAAACTTTTTTCTGCATTGGTCATTGAAGCGCAATGGATAATTACATCAACATTATAAAAATCATTTAAGGCGTTTATATTATTTAAATCTCTTAAAAAAAAACTTAAATTATTTTTTTTTTCAAAATTATACAGAGAATTAAATCTGTTAGATTTTAAATTATCTACAAGTATTGTTTTGGATATACACTTAATTTTATGAATATTTTCTGCAAGAAAGGATCCAATGTGTCCACAAGCGCCTGTAATTAATAATTTCATTTATTTCTTTTTTGAAATGCTACAAATTCTTTATACGTTTCTATATAATCTTTATAATCATACTCACGATCAGCTAATACTAGAACTACCGAGTTATTGCTTAAAAATTCAATGCTACTCCAAATTCTAGGGGGAACCAATAATGCTTTAGAACCTTTATAACTTAGTTTCATACTCTTTTCAGTTTTTTTATATTTCATATTTATTTTTATTTTTCCCATAACTGGAAAAAATAGCTGAGAGCATTTTTTATGTGCGTGATCACCTCTTTTATATTTTTTTTTTCCATAGATAATAAAAATTCTTTTGACCTTAATTGGAAATTTATTGTTAAAAGTTATAGGTAAAAGTCTTCCAGTCTTTTTTGTGAATTTTTTAAAATTAAAAATTTTTGGTAATTTCATTTAAATTAGCTGATTATAAATTTCTAAAAAAAATTTTTTTAACTTACAATATATAAATTTATATATATAAATAGGCAAAATATGAAAAAAATCACAATCATTGGTGGTGGAATCTCTGGCTTAAGCACTGCCTGGAAACTTTCTGAAAAAGGTTACAAAGTGGATATAATAGAATCCGACAAATCGATAGGTGGTCTCGCGAAATCTATAAAAGTAGAAAATTACTATTTTGATATTGGACCACATTCTTTTTTCACTGAAGATAAAGAAATTTTCAAAAAGGTGATGGATTTATTTGAAGGCGAACAAGGTGAAATACCATATTCAAAACGAAGTGTAAAAATGATGTTTAGAGGAAAATATGTGGATTATCCTTTATCTGCAAAAAGCGTTTTAATTCAAATGGGAATTTTATCTGCAATTATGTGTTCCCTAAGTTTTGCAAAATCATACATTAGTACATCTATATCTTCTTTATTTGTAAAAAAAACACAAAATGAAAATTTAACAGTAAAGCAATGGGCAATAGGTAATTTTGGAAAATATCTTTATCTAAATTTTTTTAAACCCTATACAGAACAATTTTGGAAAATTAAAACTTCCGAACTTTCTCATAGAGTAATTCCATCAAGTAAAAAATTGGATTTTACTAGAACACTTAAACATCTTTTAATAAATAAATATTTGGAACTTTCAAAAAGAGAGCCTGGAAAACTTTCACTTGTAGAAAGAGAAAGTTTGCCTAGCTATTATCCAAAAAAAGGCTATGGAGAAATTGCGAATAGAATAGGCAAAAAAATAAAAAGTAATGGTGGAGAAATCCATACATCACAGGAGGTTAGTGAAATAATTTTAAATTCAAATTATTTGTTCGATGTAAAAACTAAGGATAAAACTTTTTCTAGCGATTTTGTAATATCAACCATACCCCTGAATAGAGTTATAACAAAAATCAAACCTTTGCATGAAACAAAAATAATACAATCTGCAAAAAAATTAGAATACTTATCTCTGGTTTTGCTCTATTTAATAACAAAAAAGAAAAACGTATTTGATTGTCAATACTGTTATTTTATTAATAGACCATACAATAGAATTTCTAATATGAATTCTTTTAGTAAAAATTTAAGTCCAAAAGACGAAAACATATTAGCAGTAGAAATTTCTTGTCATTATGAATCGGATATATGGAAGTCTTCGGATGAAAAAATTTTTTCAACCTGTATTCAGGAAATAGAAAAAGATAATTTTTTAAAAGAAGTAGATGTTATAAATTATAAAGTAATTAAAGTTCCAAGCGTTTATCCAATTTATAGAAAAGATTACGAAATTCACTTAAAAGAAACTGAAAAATGTTTTTCTAAAATTAAAAACTTTTATTCTATTGGGCGACAGGGCCAATTTTATTATGGCGATATTGATCAAATGATTAGAATTGGATTTGATACTGCTGATAAAATCATTAAACAATAATTGCGGTAATCTCCTACCAAAATATTATATTTTAAATTTTGATTTCTTGCCATCCTGAAAAAAACCTTCAACTGTATCCAAAGTTAACGTATTAAAACTTTTTCCAAAATTATTAATTTTTTCTATTATTTTTGGTGGCATTGTTATAATTTTACATCCTAAGTTTTTTGCTTGTAGGAAATTGTAAGCCTCTCTGGTGCTGGCCCAGAGAATTTCAACATTCTTATATTTCTTGGTTAATCGAACACTTTTTTTAAATATAGGAACTGGATCTTTTCCTACATCGGCCATTCTACCTGCAAAAATTGAAATGATAGATTTGGTATTTTTATTCAAAGAGAGAAAAGCTTTTTTCACCTGTTCATAAGTATAAACTGCGGTTATGTTCAATTTTACCCCCTTAGAACTTAATTCTCTTATCGCTTTTCCAGTAAATTTTCCCTGAGTATTTACAATAGGTATTTTGACATAGACATTTTTTCCCCAAGAATTAATTAAGTAAGCTTGTTGAATCATCGAATTAATATCATCAGAAAATACCTCGAGAGATACAGGTTTATTTTTACAAATCTTTAAGATCTTTATTGAGTAATTTTTGTAATTTTTTACCTTCACGAGACTCATCAAGCTGGGATTTGTCGTAAAGCCTTTGACAAGATCAAATTTAGAGTATTTTTTTATGATTTTATAATCTGCAGTATCACAATAAATTTTAGTGATCATTTAATCTAAATTTTTTATAATATTTTCTGTCATTTTTTTTGCATCTGCAAATAACATTAAAGTGTTATCTTTATAAAAAAGCTCATTATCTATTCCAGCATATCCGGGGGATAAACTTCTTTTGACAAATAAAACTGATTTGCACTTTTCTACATCTAGTACAGGCATACCATAAATTGGGCTTTGAGGATTGGTTTTGGCCGCAGGATTAGTTACATCATTTGCTCCTATCACAAAAGCCACATCTGTATTTGCAAAATCATTATTAATATCGTCTAATTCAAAAACTTCTTCGTAAGGAACATTGGCTTCTGCAAGTAACACATTCATATGTCCTGGCATTCTTCCAGCAACTGGGTGAATTGCATAAGAAACTTTAATTCCATTTTTTTTTAAAGAATCAACCATTTCTCTTAAAACATGTTGTGCTTGTGCAACCGCCATACCGTATCCAGGTACAATTATAATTGATGATGCATTTTTCATTAAAAAGGCCGCATCCTCAGCGTTGCCACTTTTAACTGGTCTTTTTTCAATATTTTTTGCTGAGTCTTCTGTTGCTCCAAATCCGCCAAGTATCACATTAAAGAAAGATCTATTCATTCCTTTACACATTATATAAGAAAGTATTGCTCCAGAAGAACCTACAAGAGCTCCTGTTATTATTAACGCAGTATTTTCTAATGTAAATCCTATACCTGCTGCTGCCCAACCAGAATATGAATTTAACATCGAAATAACAACTGGCATATCTGCGCCGCCAATTGGAATAATTAAAAGAAACCCAATTAAAAAAGAAATTAAAATTAATATCCAAAATAATTGAGGTAATTGACTTGTGCAAAGGTAAACGATTAAAACAACTATCGAAATTCCAAATAATCCATTTAATATATGTTGACCTTTAAATACAATTGGAGAGCCTGACATGATTCCTTGTAATTTTAAAAACGCTATAACTGATCCGGAAAATGTAATTGCTCCAATAGAAGCTCCCAATGACATTTCTATTAAACTTGCAGTCTTAATATTGCCGACCATACCTAAATTAAATACTTCTGGTTCAAGAAAAGCAGATATTGCTACCAGGACAGCAGCAAAACCTACTAAACTATGAAATCCTGCAACTAATTGTGGCATGGCAGTCATGGAAATTTTATAAGCTACAATTGATCCAATTATTCCTCCGATCGACAAGAAAATTAACACATAAACGAATCCTTTAGAAAAGGATTCAACTACCAAAAAAGTTACTATAATTGCGATTGTCATTCCCAAAATTCCAAACAAGTTTCCTTGTCTTGAAGTCTCAGGTGACGAAAGTCCACGAAGAGCCAAAATAAATAATATTCCTGAAGTTAGGTATAAAAATGCTGCAAGGTTCGGTGACATAGTCTTTTCTTTATTTTTTTTTCTTTTTTTTATACATTTGCAACATCCTTTGAGTTACTAAAAAGCCGCCAAAAATATTAATCGCTGCTAGTAATATTGCAAAAAAACCAAAAATATTTGAGATTTTAAAATTAGAATTATTTCCACCTGCCAAAGATGCGATTATTGCACCTACAATAATTACAGATGAGATGGCATTTGTTACAGACATTAATGGAGTATGTAAAGATGGAGTCACGCTCCAAACCACATAATACCCTATAAATATCGACAATACAAATATGCTAAGTCTAAAAATAAAAGGATCTATTTCCATAAATTAAATATTTTTATTTTGTATAAAAGTCTTATCAATAATTTCGTCCTCTAAATTGATATTTAAATTTTTCTTTTCTTTATCATAAAGATTGAAAAAAAAGTTGTATAAATTTTTTGAATACAAATTTGTTGCAGAGAGTGGCAATTTATTTAATATATTTTTATATCCAATTATTTTTACCCCATTTTTGTTTACAACCTTATCTATCTCGGAATATGCAGAATTACCTCCTTGCTCTACTGCTAAATCAAAAACAATTGATCCTGGCTTTATATCTTTAAACATTTCCTCATTTATTATTCTTGGGGCTTTTTTGCTCGGTATTAAAGCTGTACAAATAACAATATCAATTATTTTTAATGTATCGCTTAACAATTTTTGTTGCTTTAATTTAAACTCTTCACCTGTCTCTTTCGCATATCCTTCTTTGGTTTCTAGATCTTCAGTTCCGTCAACTGACAAAAATTTTCCTCCTAAACTTTCCACTTGTTCCTTGGATGCCTGTCTTATATCAGTCGCAAAAACTATTGCTCCAAGACGTTTTGCCGTGGCAATTGCTTGTAAGCCAGCCACTCCAGCTCCAATTACTAAAACTTTTGCCGCTGGTATAGTTCCAGCTGCGGTCATCATCATTGGAATAGCTTTTTCAAATTCATTGAAAGATTCTATTACTGCTTTATAGCCAGCCAGATTAGCTTGTGAGGATAAAACATCCATTGATTGAGCTTTTGCTATTCTTGGCAACAAATCTAAAGAAAAAATATTAATTTTTCTTTTTAATAATAAATCTATTTTTTCTTTATTTCCATAAGGATTAAAAGTACCTATTAATGAAGTATTTTCTCTAAGTTTTTCAATATAATTAATTTCTGGTAAATTAACTTGTAATAAGAGATTGGAATTATTAATAACTTCATTAATATCGTTTGATATTTGAACTCCCTTTGCTTTATAGTCATTGTCATGAAAGCCCAGATGATTCCCATAGGTTTTGTTTATAAAAATCTCAACACCAAGATCTAAATATTTTTTTGATAATTCAGGAGTTAATGAAATTCTTTTCTCCAAGTTCAAATCCTCACTTATTGATCCAATTTTCATGAATTATATAAAGAATATAAAAATTATTTTTGTTTAGCTTTAAATTTGGGTTTTTTTTTATTGATTATATATACTTTTCCTCTTCTTCTAACCAATTTAGAATTTAAGTCCCTTTTTTTTAATGATTTCAACGAACTAGCAATCTTCATAAATTTAAGTTTAATAGCCTGGCAATGACCTACTCTTCCATGTCTTAAGACAAAGTACCATCGGCGCTGAAGGGCTTGACTGCCGAGTTCGGGATGGGATCGGGTATTACCCCTTCGCAATAATCACCAGGCAGCATATCTATATATTTATAAATACGAATTGTAAACAAATTATTAAAAATCTATTTGTATAATATTTTTTTATTTTTGGTGAGCACGGCAAGATTTGAACTTGTGACCTCTGCAATATCAACATAAAAGTCTATAACAAACCCACATTGGTAAGTCTGAATTATAAACGAATTCCTTTTACTAGAAAGGCAACATGGTGTGAACAAGGGCAGAATATCAAGTTTTATTCAAGTTTTATCAGTGTGGTGATTAGATTAAAACAATAACAAATTTATTTGATAAGGTTAATTAACAGTAACTAAATTTTGGTAAATAATTTATCATATCTTGAAATATTTTTTTCCAAAGTGTATTGATTAATTTTCTTTCTTGCCAAAGCTAATTTTTTTTTTAGCGGTTTAGGATTTTTAAAAAATGAGTTAATTTTAGAAGCCAATATTCTGTGATTATTTACAGGGAATAAGTCACCACCTTTGCCATTTAAAAGAATTTCTCTGGTACCACCTTTACAATCTGAGCATATAACAGGTAAGTTGTGGTTAATTGCTTCTGCTATAGAATTTGGAAAACCCTCAAAATGAGATGCGTGAATAAAAAGATCTGAATTTAAATAATTTTTTTCGGGATTCTTAATCAAGCCCAGTAAAAAAACTCTTCTTTCAAGTTTATAATTATATATCATACGTTGTAAATTATTTTTTTCTTTTCCATCACCTAAAATTTTTAAAATTATATTTTTCGAATTAATTTCATTAAAGGCCTTTATCATTGTATCAATACCCTTTTCTTTACTTAATCTTCCAACAGTTATTACTACGTAATTTTGTTTTTTATTTTTTTTATTTGTTTTAGGCAAAATTTTCACCACTGAAGGTGGTTTAATGTTAATTGCTTCTAAATTACATTTTTTCTTTAAATCCAACTTTGCACTTCTAGAATTTGTTATTATAGCATTTGCTTTTTTATAAAAAATTAATACTAGTAGATAAATAAATAGGTTTTTTATAAAATTTATGAATGTATAATAAATTTTTAATTCTTCCAGATCTGTCCTTTCAACAACTACAATTTTTACAAATTTTAGGTTACCTAGCGCAATTATAGAAATAACATTTGCATAGTGATGTCCGGAAATAAAAATAGTTTTTGTTTTATTTTTAGTGTAAATTTTTTTTGTTATTTCTCTTATTTTAAAAAATGAAAAAACAGTTTTCTTTGTATTAAGCTCAAAAACGTTTATATGATTGCTTTTTAATTCTTTTTTGTAAGCACATTTACCGATAGAAATTATAGATATGCTATATTTCTTTTTACTTAATTTTTTACAAAGCCTAACTACAGAGTTTCCAGCACCTCCGTAATCAAAAGTTGGTAAAAAAAAAATTAAATTAATCATTATGATTTATTTAATATCAAATATTACTAGCAGAGATTCCACCAACTACTTTGGTAATTTCCAATTTTCCTTGTGATAAAATTTTTTTTTCTAATATTTTTTTAACTTTCTCTAATAATTTTTTTAAATCTTTGTTTTTTAAAAATTCGTCATAAACTTTTCTATTTTTTTCAAGTGATGCAATCGTATATTCCATAAAAGGGTCAATGGTATCGAAGCTTAGATGATTTCTAAACTCTTTTATTTTTGCATTATAAAAAATTTTTTTTACCTCACCATATATTTCGGTACTGAATCTTGAGCTTCCTATAAGTTTTGGAATTTTGTCATTGGCTGCTTTTTCAATTATTTCATTAAATTCAAATTTATTATTAGACATTGGCCCAATAAAAAAGATCCTACCATTTGACTTTAAAATTCTTTTTATTTCTAACAGCGTTTTTTTAACATTATCTGCGTAATAAATAGCAAAACAAGAAATTACCAAATCAAAAGATTGTTTGTCAAATAACAGTTTATTATCAAAACTACCCGACTTAAATACTATATTGCTACCATTTTTTTTTTGTGCAAGTTTAATTAAATCTTTATGTTCATCAATGCCAATTATTTCAATATTTTTATTTCTAAATTTTTTGTTAAAATAATCTCTTATCGCAAAACATTGTTTGCCATTACCGCAACCTAAATCCAAAATTTTTTCATCAGGTTTGACTTTTAATTGTTCAAGCACCCAATCATCTAGGTTGGCAGAACCATATAAATCATGTATTTTTATTCTTGAATTGAGACTTTTTTCGCTCTCTTTAAAATCTATATTCATAACGTTAAATTGATTCTAAAATTTAAATTTCAATTTTCTTAATCACAACAAAAGCTTCAGCATAATTCACTCCGATCACTTCGCCTCTAAATTTTGCTCTTCCAATTATTGAATTAAAATATTTACCGTAATTATTTTTTCTTTTTGTAAAAACTGATTTGTAACTTTTTATAGCTTTTATTTTTAAATTAATAAATTTTGAAATATTTACAAAATATTGAGGATTAAAAGAATATGAGTTTATACCTCCAGGCAACATTGCCTCGTACATATATAGTGAAATATTATTTTTTCTGCTTGCAGCTAGTAAAATATTTGCTAAATTTTTATGATCTTGATGAGTGTCATGTTCCCAACAACAAAATATCATATTAGGATTATAAGTTTTTATTTTTTGGTCAAAAAATTTAATATATTTTCTACTAAATTGAAAATCGTAAGGATTTAAATTTAAAATTTCTAGATCTGCACTCAATATTTTTGCAGCTATTTCCTGTTCTTTTTTTCTGTTTTTTTTCATGTAATCATCTTCGCTGCCTTCAATATTTTCACTGGGTAAAATCGCAGTAATAATTTTTACTTTATGTCCTTCATGAGTATATCTTGCTATGGTTCCACCCATAGCAATTTCGGCATCATCAGCATGAGGAGACATTACTAATATTTTAAGTTTTTTTTTCATAGAAATTTCAATTTCATATTATACACTTAGCATATTTATTTATATTCTACTTTGTTTTCTTTTTTTAAGTACAAAATATAAATATTTCCATTATGGCACTTGCAATAATTTTATTTTTTTATAGCAATTTTTTTTGACAATTGCACTGAGCAATAAAACACTCCTGAATATTTTTATCTATTGTCAATTAAGATAATTAAGTTAAGTTAATAAATTCGCAAAAATTCATATATTTTAATGAAATATTTTAATCTGGGAAACTTAAAAATCTACTTTGCAACTGTAGTTAGCCTGATAAAAATTTTTTTTTTAACAAAAAAAAAATAGAAAAAAATAAAAAAGTAAAAGTATTAATGTTTTATTTTCCAGTAAAAGCATATAATGAAAATATAATTGAATTGGCAAACTTATTAAAAAAAAATAAAAATCTTTTAGTTTTACTAATTCGCAATAAGCATTCCTCGCATGACTTATTAAAACAAAAAAACTCCTATCTGTTAGATTTCGGTTATTTAAGATTTATTCCTTTTTCAAAAATTTTTCTTAATCAAATTAATTTATTTATCAGTGCCTACCTTACTTATATTTTTCCTCCTCACTCAAAAAATATTTATATCAGTCACGATATTACTGACATGGCAATGGTTAACAAAAAGGTTGAAAAGAAATTATTTTTAGCCTTTTCAAAAATTCATTTTATTTTTTTATCCTCGGATATAGTTATAGAAGATTTTATAAAAAAATTTAATTTATTTTTTACAAAAACAAAATTTAGAACTCCTAAATTAATTAATACTGGATATTTAAAATTAGATCATATTAGAAGAGAGTTGGATTTAATTAATAACAAAAAAGATTCAATCCTTTTAGCGCCAACTTCTAGTATCATGCTAAAAAATTTAAACATATCAAATGATTTGATTAAAATTATTGACAATTTATTAAATGAAACAAAAAATAAAATAATTTTTAGACCACATCCTCTGGACCTAACTAAAAAAGGAAATATTAATTATGTAGCAAATATAGTTAATAAATTTAAAGATTGTAAAAATTTTTCAGTTGATTTATCCAGTTCATATCTTAAAAGTTACTCCAAAGCTAAATTGCTAGTAACAGATTTTTCCGGCACAGCTTATACTTTTGCTTTCTCAACGCTTCGTCCAGTTATATTTTACTCAAAGAATGAAGCAAAATTAAAAAAAACTGAGTATAACAATTTACTATATTTTAGAGAGAGACAACAAATTGGTTATGTATCAAAAAATATTCCCCACTTTATAAAGTTAATTAATAAATTTGGCTTATCAAACAAAAAAATGGAGAGTAAAATTTTTAGTTTAAGAAGAAAAAGAATTAAATATTTAGATAAATCTCTAAAAAAAACCCGCAATGAGATTTTAAAAATATTAAAATAAAGTAAAATAACACTTATGAAAATTGGAATTCTATTCGAGGGAAATCCTAGAAACCCAGGAGGTTTTAATCAAAGTTTAGTTTCAATTCTTATTTTAAACGAAATTATCGAATATAGAGATAATTTTACTTTTATTACTTTAGATGAAAGCTGCAACAATTTGCTTTTAAAAAAAAATTTAAAAACCATTATTTACAAAAATAGTCTTTTCTCAAAAATTTTAAATAAATTTTATTCAATTAAATTTTTAAAAAAAATTTTAGACCAATTCAATATAAAGCACTCTTTCACAAATTTTTTAAAAAAAAATAATTTTGAAATAATAATATTTTTAAGTCCTCACCAATTAAGCCTCTATTGTTCAGATATTAACTTTGTTATTAATATATGGGATATAGATCATAAAAAGAATAGTCCACATCCAGAACATAATATTAATAATACTTTTGAAAAAAGGGAAAATTTTATAAATTATGTTTTATCTAAATCTTTTAAAATAATAGTAGCTCACAAACAAATTAAAACGATTTAATTAATTTATATAAATGCAATTCTGAAAAAATTTTAGTTCAAAGTTTTATTTCTTATTTACCCTTTTTAAAAAATGATAAAAAAAAGAAATATGATATTAAAACATCAGGTTATCAAATACCTTTTCATAAAAAAATTTTGTTTTACCCTGCTTCTTTTTGGCCTCATAAAAACCATATTTATATTATAGACACGGCAATTATTCTAAAAAAAAATCTATCAATAGTTTTCATTTTTTATTTTGTGGTTCAGATAAAGGAAATTTTAATTTTATTAAAAATGAAATTAAAAAAAAAAAATTAAGTGAATTTTTTACTATAATTCAACTTGCCTCAAATGAAGAAGTTATTTATTTTTATCAAAATGCCTTTGGCGTTGTAATGCCAACCACTGGTGGTCCAACAAATTTACCACTTTATGAGTCTTTTTTCTTCAAGAAACCTATTTTTTATACAAAGGGTCTATTGAATGATGAAAATTTAAAAAAAGCAATCATAGAAATAGATATTAAAAACCCACTAGATTTTGCTAATAAATTGCTAAACATAAATAATATAAATTTAGAAAAAATTAAATCTTATGCTTATGATTATTATTTTAAAGTTTGCGATAAGGAAATTTACAAAAAAAATTATTCGAAAATACTTAATGATTTCAAATCAACCACATTGAAATTATAACCAAATCTTCTATTTCAAGATAGAAGTAAAATTTTTGGTGGGCACGGCAAGAATTGAACTTGCGACCTCTACGATGTCAACGTAGCATTCTACCACTGAACTACATGCCCGTGCACCTATATTGTTTCTACAAATATTTTTTACTAAATTAGTTTTATTCAAATTAGTAAATTTATTTATTTTTTTTCTTATACCATTCTACAGTCTCTTCTAGACCTCTTTTAATTGATATATGTGGTTTCCAACCTATACTATTTATAATGGAAGTATCTAGTAATTTTCTAGGTGTGCCATCAGGATATTTTGTATTAAAATTTAAACCAATTTTTTTTGGAAATAATTTAGCGATCATGTTTGCATATTGTCTAATGCTATATTCTTTATTGGCACCAACATTAATAAAAGAATTGTTTTTCAAAATTTTTAAAACTTTCTTATCTTTTTCTTCAACTTTATTAAGTATAAAAAAGACTGCAGACGCCAAATCATCTACATGCATTATTTCTCTTTTGGGTCTACCGGTACCCCATACCTCAATATTTTTGATATTTTTTAGATTAGCCAAATAAAATTTTTTAATTAAAGCGGGAATGAAATGACCGTTTTTAGTTTCAAAATTGTCATTAGGTCCATAAAGATTAGTTGGCATTAAAGTAAAATAGTTTGTTTTAAATTGCCTGTTATAAAATTCACAAGATTTGAGTCCAACAATTTTTGCAATAGCATAAGCTTCATTGGTATGTTCTAATTTTCCTGTCAATAAATAATCTTCTTTGATAGGTTGTTTTGCATATTTTGGGTAAATACAGGAGCTTCCAAGATTAACAAAAGTCTTCACATTGTTTTTGAAACATGAATCTATTAAATTTAGTTGAATATAAATGTTTTCAAACAAAAACTCTTTGGGATATGTAAAATTTGCAAGTATTCCTCCTACTCTGCCTGCGCAATTAATTACTATATTTGGTTTAGTTTTTTTTAAAAATTTATGTACTCTATTCCAGTTTGTTAAATCTAATTTTTTTTTACTCTGAGTAATAATTTCATTTAAACCTTGGTCTTTAAAATGTCTTAAGATTGAGGATCCAACCATCCCTTTGTGACCCGATATAAATATTCTTTTATTTTTTAGTGCTTTTTTCATAAACTAATTTAAATATACATTATATATAATGAATTAATAATAAACTAAAACTAATATTAATGGCTTCAATCAATATAGACAAAATAAGTTTTGGGAAATCTAAAAAAACATATCTTAATGAAAAAATTACTATTTTCCTTTTTTCCTTTTTACCTATCTCTCTAATATTGGGAAATTCTGCAATAAACTCAAACATTCTACTTATTGACATATTCTTTTTGTTTATATGTTGTCATCAAAGAAAGTGGTCTTGGATTAAAGATAAATATTTTTTTCTTTTTTTATTTATTTGGATTTATTTAGTGTTGAACTCAATTTTTTCAACAAATATTATCACAAGTACCTTTGATTTCATTAGGCAGCAAAGGGTTTTTCCTCAAAATGAAAGTATAATAAGGTCTATAGGTTTTATAAGATTTATAATATTTTTATTTGCGGTTCAGCATTTCTTCATTAGTTCAAAAAAAATTTTTAATCGAATATTTTTGTACTGGTCTATAATAATTTTTGTTGTTTTGATTGATGTTATTTTTGAACGTATTTTTGGTCATAATTTATTAGGTTTCAAAAGCCCATCTCCCCACAGAATTGTAAGTTTTTTTAAAGATGAGCTAATTGTCGGTAGCTTTTTATTGGGTTTTTCATTTTTAATATTAGGTTTTTTAATTAAATCAATAAATAATAATTTAAAAAAAAAAATACTACTAAATATTTTTTTTACTTTACCAATAATTATTATTTATCTGTCAGGGGAAAGATCAAATTTCATAAAAGCATTAATTATTACTTCTATAATAATATTTATAATAGATGATGCTTATTTGTATTTAAAAAAAAAATATATTTTTTTATTAATCATTGTTGGAATTACACTGCCAACTTTAATATCTGAAGACATCTATTCTAGACAAACTGGATTTTTTAAAAGAATCCAAAAATATGATCATAGTTCTCTATATAAAAAGATCGGCCATATAAGACATTTTGTACACTATGAGACCGCCTGGCAAATATTTAAAGATTATCCGATCTTTGGCATTGGGAATTCAAAATTTCGATATATTTGTCATAATGAAAAATATTTTAATGCTGAAATTAAACTTTCTACTCAAAGATGTTCAACCCACCCTCACCAAATTCATCTCGAAATATTATCCGAACAAGGAATAATAGGTTATTTAATTATTATTTTCACAGTCTTTAGTATTTTATTTAATAGCTTTAAGATCTACCGTAAAACAGGTGACTTAATTCATTTATCATCAATTTTATTTGTTTTAACATTTTTTATTCCATTGCTACCCACTGGTAGTTTTTTTA
>Ga0187833_10003080_pt1 | contig 17265 bp, 26 predicted proteins | sample ETNtaG_37_FD_167968 | JGI IMG/M metagenome (GOLD analysis project Ga0187833, IMG submission 167968) | Marine microbial and viral communities from oxygen minimum zone, Eastern Pacific Ocean - ETNP2014_SV_400_PacBio MetaG (Illumina Assembly) | ecosystem: Environmental > Aquatic > Marine > Hypoxic...
GACCATGGATTGGATGGAACAGGAACAAGAACGAGGAATTACAATTACATCAGCTGCTACTACGTGTTTTTGGAGAAAACACAGAGTAAATATTATTGACACACCAGGGCACGTTGATTTTACTATAGAAGTTGAAAGGTCATTAAAAGTTTTAGATGGTGCCATTGCTGTATTTGACGGTGTCGCCGGTGTTGAGCCGCAATCAGAAACAGTATGGAGACAAGCTGACAAATATAAAGTTCCTCGTATTTGTTTTGTAAATAAATTAGATAGAACAGGTGCGAATTTTTTTATGTGTGTGGATATGATTAAAGATAGACTTGGAGCAAAACCACTAGTAATGCAGTTACCGATTGGTATAGAGGCTTCATTCAAAGGAGTGGTTGATTTGATCAAAATGAAAGCTATTTTATGGAAAGAGGAAAAGCTAGGAGCGGAATTTGAATATGTTGAAATTCCTTCAGATTTAAAAGAACAAGCAGAAAAATATAGAAAAGAATTAGTTGAAACTGCAGTAGAACAGGATGAAAAATTAATGGAAGCTTATTTAAATGGAAAAGATATATTAGAAGCTGATCTTATATCTTGTGTTAGAAAAGGCTGCTTAAAATTCAATTTTGTTCCTGTGTTGACAGGATCTGCTTTCAAAAATAAAGGCGTTCAACCATTGTTAGATGCAGTTGTGGATTTTTTACCAAGTCCTATAGACATTGGTTTTATCAAAGGAACCAAACCTGATTCTAAAGACGAGATAGAAAGAAAATTTGATGATAAGGAACCTTTTTCATCTTTAGCATTTAAAGTTGCTACTGACCCTTATGTAGGAACTTTAACATTTATAAGAATATATTCTGGCACACTAAAAACTGCTACTGGAATTTATAATACTACTAAAGATAAAGAAGAAAGAGTTGGAAGAATGTTATTAATGCATGCTAACAGCAGAGAAGACGTTAAAGAAGCTAATACAGGCGATATTGTGGCTTTAGCTGGATTAAAATATACAATAACAGGCCATACGTTATCTGACGAAGACAATCCTATAATTTTAGAACCTATGGAATTTCCAGATCCAGTTCTTGAAATTGCAGTTGAGCCGAAAACCAAAGCAGACCAGGAAAAAATGGGAGAAGCTCTAGGAAGATTAGCAAGGGAAGATCCGTCTTTTAGAGTAGCATCAGATGAAGAATCTGGCCAAACAATAATTAAAGGTATGGGGGAATTACATTTAGATATTATTGTTGATAGAATGAAAAGAGAATTTAAAGTTGAAGCTAATATCGGAGCTCCGCAAGTTGCGTATAGAGAAACAGTCTTAAAATCTGTAGAAAATACATATATACACAAAAAACAAAGTGGTGGAGCAGGACAGTTTGCAAAAGTTGAATTGAGTGTTGAGCCTTTACCTCCAGGAAAAGGAAGAGAAGTTGAAAATAAAATCAAAGGCGGATCCATTCCAAAAGAATTTATTCCTGGAGTTGAAAAAGGAATTGAAAGCGTAGCAGATAGCGGGATATTAGCTGGCTTTCCTTTAATAGATTACAAAGTTACTATTCTTGATGGACTACACCATGATGTAGACTCAAGTGTTTTAGCATTTGAAATTGCATCTAGACATTGTTTTAAAGAAGCATGTACTAAAGCTGCTCTTAAACTACTTGAACCAATGATGAGAGTAGAAGTCGTAACACCAGAAGATTATATGGGCGATGTTATTGGTGATCTTAATAGTAGGCGAGGTCAGGTTTCGACAACTGACAAGAGGGGCAACGCAACCGTTATAAGTGCAATGGTGCCTTTAGCAAATATGTTTGGCTACATAAATAATCTCAGATCAATGTCACAGGGAAGAGCCTCTTATTCAATGTTTTTTGATCATTATGAAAAAGTTCCTCAGAATGTTCAAGACGAAGTAACAAAAAAATTGGCATAATAATATGGATAAACAAAATATAAGAATACATTTAAAAGCCTACGACAATAAAATTTTAGATGTAACATCGGTTGAAATAATTAACACAGCTAAAAGGACGGGGGCACAAGTTAAAGGACCAATTCCTTTGCCAACAAAAAAAGAAATTTTTACAGTCTTGAGATCCCCTCATATAGACAAAAAAAGTAGAGAACAATTTGAAACACGCACTCACAAAAGATTAATAGATATATTAGAACCAACGCCCCAAACCGTCGAGGCCCTTATGAAATTGGATCTGGCTTCGGGTGTTGATATAGAAATAAAACTATAGGCTATTCTATGACGATTGGATTAATGGGAAAAAAAATTGGAATGACAAGAGAATTTTTTGATTCAGGAGTTTTAGTGCCTGTGACAGTACTGTTTATTGAAAAAGGAAGAATAATAGATGTTATTAAAAAGGAGCATAGGGGCTACGATGCTATAAGGGTAGGATTTGGTAAAATTAAAAGTTCAAAATTAACAAAACAAATGAGAGGTGTTTTTTCTAAAAAAACAACGGAACCGAAAAAATTTTTAAAAGAATTTAGAGTGGATGATATTTCTGAATTTAAAGAAGGAAACGAAATAGGATTGGAACTTTTTAAAGATCAAAAATTTGTTGACGTCACAGCACGAACTTTAGGAAAAGGTTTTGCTGGTGTTATGAAAAGATATAATTTTTCTGGAGGAAGAGCATCACATGGAACATCCGTATCGCATAGAGCGCACGGATCCACAGGCCAGAATCAAGATCCAGGCAAGGTATTTAAAGGAAAAAAGATGGCTGGTCACATGGGTGACAAGATGAGAACTATTCAAAATCTTGAAATAATTAAATCTGAACAAGAAAGCAGCTTAATGTTTATAAAAGGATCCATTCCCGGGTCAAAAAATTCTTATGTTCTGATTCAAAAAACTTCAAAAAAAATTAACAGGAAAACTACTTTGGAAAAAAATAATAGAATTGTTACCAAAGTTGACAAAAAAGACTTAATAGCTGATTCTCAGAAAACAAAGAAAGATCAGAAAGTTGTTAACGTTAAAGAACAAAAGATAGAAAATATAAAAAAATGAAATTACAAGTGATTAACATGGAAGCAAAAAAAAGTGATAATATTGAATTATCTGATAAGATTTTCTCAGTCGATCCAAATAAAAAAATAATTCAATCTGTTGTTGATTGGCAACTTAGTCGATTTAAATTAAGGACAGCTAAGACCAAACAAAGAAATGAAGTAGTTGGTTCAACAGCAAAAATATATGCTCAAAAAGGAACTGGTGGAGCAAGACATTCTAGTAGGAAGGCTCCGATATTTGTTGGTGGCGGCGTAGCTCACGGACCAAAAGGTTCAGTAAATAAAATTAAGAAAATCAATAAAAAAATTAGAAAGATTGGTTTAGCTCATGTACTATCTCAAAAATATAAATCGAATTCACTTTTTGTAGTTGAAGATTTTAAAAAAGAGATTGAAAAAACCAAGTTATTTAATCAATTTTTGGAAAAAAACAAATTAAAAAATTCACTTATTATCTTAGATAAAAACTCAAAAATAAAAATAATCAAATCGGCAAGAAATATTCCTAATTTAAAAATTATTGAACAAGAGGGAGTTAATATTTACGATCTTTTAAAATATAAAAACGTCATATTTACTATTACATCAATTAAAATTTTACAAGATAGGATTTCAAAATGAAAAAATTTGATTTGTTAGATACAATTATTTCTCCATGTATTACCGAAAAGGCAACTTCTTTATCAGAATTTAATAAATTAGTTTTCAAAGTAAACAGAAATGTTACCAAAAATTCTATTAAACGAAGCGTTGAGAAAATATTTAAGGTTAATGTTATTAAAATAAATACAATCAACTTAAGGAGAAAGAAAAAGTTAGTCCAAGGCAAAAAGTCATTTAAACCAGGATATAAGAAGGCAATAATAACATTAAAAAAAGGGCAAAGTATTGATTTGGCAACAGGAATTTAACAATATGTCATTAAAAATTTTTAAATCATACACAAAGTCCATGAGGGGAACTGTTCTAGTCGACCGAAAGATGTTATGGAAAGGAAAACCACTTAAAACATTATCTCTTGGAAAAACCTCATCAGGTGGTCGAAATAATTTAGGAAGGATTACTTCAAGAAGCAAGGGAGCTGGGCATAAAAACAAATATAGATTTGTAGATTTTTATAGAAAAAAAGATGATTTAAAAGCAAAAGTCGAAAGAATTGAATATGATCCAAATCGTTCAGCACATCTTGCCTTGATAAAATATGAAGATGGAATAACGAATTATATTCTTGCACCAAATCAAATCGAAATTGGAGACGAAATTGTTTCAGGAAGAAATAAAGAAATTAATATTGGAAATTGTATGCCATTATCCGATATTCCCGCTGGCACCGATATACATAATATTGAGTTAGCGCCTAACTCTGGAGGTAAACTTGTTCGTTCGGCTGGTTCATCAGCTCAAATTTCAGGAACTGATGAAAATTATTGCATTATAAAACTTGCGTCAGGCGAGGTAAGAAAAGTAATTAATTCAGCGAGAGCAACTATTGGATATGTATCAAATAGTGATCATCAAAATGTCAAAATTGGTAAAGCTGGAAGAAATAGATGGAGAGGCAAGAGGCCTTCCGTAAGAGGCGTTGCCATGAATCCGGTTGATCACCCTCACGGAGGTGGAGAGGGAAAAACATCTGGAGGAAGAAGTCCAGTTTCTCCATGGGGAAAATCGGCAAAAGGCTTAAAAACACGAAAAAATAAGAAAACAAATAAATATATAATAATGAGAAGAAAAAAAAGAGATTAATTTATGTCTAGACCTATATGGAAGGGTCCATTTGTGGATCCTAGTTTAATTAAAAAAGTTGAAAAATTAAAGAACCAGATCAACAAAAGTCCAATTAAAACTTGGTCAAGAAAATCAACAATTATACCAGAATTTGTTGGTCATAGTTTTTTGATACACAATGGAAAAAAATTTATACCTATAAGAATTTCTGAGGAAATGGTAGGCCACAAATTGGGTGAGTTTTCACCCACAAGACAATTTTCTGGACATACTCCCGCAGATAAAAAAGCCGCTCAAACAGTAACGCAAGCTGCTACTGTAAAGTCAGTTGGCTCTGCTGCTTCCCCCAGCACAACACCAAAAACTACAAAAGTAAAAGAAGGATCTAGTAATGCAAAAAAATAAAAATGTAGTAAAATCAATAAATAAAAATGTTAGATCAAGTCCAAGAAAAATCAATCTTTTATTGAGAAATATTCGAGGAAAAAAAGTTGATATAGCTGTTAGAGATTTGTCTTTCACACGAAAAAGAATAGCTTCCGATATAAAAAAAACTGTTCAATCGGCAATAGCAAATGCAGAAAACAATTATCAATATGATATTGATAATTTGTATGTCAAGGAAGCTTACGTTGGTAAATCGATTGTATTGAAAAGGTTTAGACCAAGAGCCAAAGGAAGAGCTAGTGCAATAAAAAAACCTTATAGCAATGTTACCATTATACTTGAGGAAAAAATAAATAAAAAAGAGGAATTACATGGGACAAAAAGTTAATCCAATTAGTTTAAGACTTGGAATTAATAGAGGCTGGGATTCTGTTTGGTTTGCAAAAAAAAATCAATATGGAAATCTTTTAATTGAAGATTATAAAATCAGAGATTACATTAGAAAAAACATTGTTAACTCCGGAGTTTCTCAAGTTATAATTGAGAGAACAGCAAAAAGGTGTATTATATCCATTTATACATCTAGACCAGGATTTGTTATCGGCAAAAAAGGATCTGATGTAGACAAGATAAAGAAAAACCTTTCAAAAATAACAAATAGCGAAATAAGTTTAAACATAAAGGAAATAAAAAAACCTGAACTTAATGCTTTTCTTGTTGCTGAAAATATAGCCCAACAATTAGTGAAAAGAATTTCCTATAGAAGAGCCATGAAAAGAGCAATGCAGTCAGCGTTAAGATTAGGAGCTAAAGGCATCAAGGTTTGTTTGGCTGGAAGATTGGCAGGAAATGAGATAGCTAGGACAGAGTGGTTAAGAGATGGCAGCGTTCCATTACATACATTACGAGCTGATGTTGATTACGCCGAATCCGAGGCATTAACTACCTATGGCTTGATCGGTATCAAAGTGTGGATCTGTAAAGGTGAAGTTTTTTAAATGAAAAAAATAATTTGAACAAGAAAGAAATTAATAATGCTACAACCAACAAGAACAAAATATAGAAAATCCCATAAAGGAAGAATTCATGGCAGTTCTAATAGGGGTGAAACATTAAATTATGGGGTTTATGGTCTTAAAGCAATAGAACCAGACAGGATTGTATCGAAACAGATTGAGGCTGCTAGAGTTTCCTTAACGAGATATATGAAAAGGACTGGAAAAGTATGGTTAAGAATTTTTCCAAATATACCGGTCTCAAAAAAACCTATTGAGGTAAGAATGGGGAAAGGAAAAGGTTCACCCGAATTTTGGGTTTGTAGAGTTAAACCCGGAAGAATAATTTTCGAAGTAGATGGTGTAAGCGAAAGTATTGCTAGAATAGCATTGTATAAAGCTTCAACTAAATTACCAATTAAAACTAAATTTATAAAGAGATTTTAGCAGTCATGAAAAACAAAGAAATTAAAAAACTAACCGTTGATGAACTGAAAAACAAAGTTAATTTGTTAAAAAAAGATTTATTTAATTTTAGGTTTAGAAAAGTTAATGGTCAACTTGAAGATACTTCAAAAGTTTCTCAAATGAAAAAAGATATAGCAAAACTTTTAACGGAGTTAAATCAAAAAGGTTAGTATGAGCAAGAAAATATTAAACGGTAATGTAATCAGAGATCAAAATGATAAAACAATAACGGTTTTGGTAAAAAGAAAGTATATCCATCCTTTTTTTGGCAAGGTGATGAATTCATCAAGGAAATATCATGCTCATGATGAAAAAAATAAATTCAAAATTGGCGATAATGTAGAAATAATTGAATCAAAGCCTTATTCAAGAAAGAAAAGATGGGAGGTAATTTCCAAATAAATGATACAAATACAGACGGAATTAAGTGTTGCAGACAATACAGGGGCAAGAATAGTTGAATGTATTAAAGTTTTAGGAGGAACAAAGCGAAGATATGCTTCGATTGGTGACAACATTGTTGTTAGTGTAAAGGATGCTATTCCTAATGGAAAAGTAAAGAAGGGCTCTGTACATAAAGCAGTTGTGGTAAGAACAAAAAAATCAATTCATAGAATAGATGGTAGTAAAGTCAAATTTGATAATAACGCTGTTGTTATTACTGATGATAAAGGAGAGCCTATTGGTACCAGAATATTTGGTCCTGTTACAAAAGAATTAAGAGCTAAAGGTCAAACAAAAATAATTTCACTTGCACCTGAGGTTTTATAAGAAAATGATTAAAAAAGGTAATCAGGTAGAAATAATTTGTGGCAAAGATAAAGGAAAAAAAGGAGAAGTAATTGAAATTCTAAGGCAAGCAAATAAAGCAAAAGTAAAAGGAGTAAATATAGTTAAAAAACATGAAAAAGTTACAAAGGAAAAAAAAGGTGGAATTATTTCCAAGGAAAACTTTATTCACATTTCTAATTTAAAAAGTTTAGAAACAAAAGTTAAAAACAAAAAATTGTTGATAAAAAATGATACCAAGGCTTAAAAAACAATACGATAAAGAAGTTGTAGAAAATATACAAAAAAAATTTTCTATGAAAAACAAACTAATGGTTCCAAGATTTTTAAAAGTTGTTTTGAACATGGGCCTAGGATCTGATGCCAGTGACAAAAAAAAGATCCAGAATTGTATTGAAGATATGGCGCTAATAAGTGGTCAAAAACCAATCGTAACAAAATTTAAAAAATCCATTTCTAATTTTAAAACCAGAAAAGGCGCAGCTGCTGGAGTCAAAGTTACTTTGAGAAGTTACAAAATGTACGAATTTATTGATCGATTAGCGAATATAGCGCTGCCAAGAATAAAGGATTTTAAAGGTTTGGATACAAATGGATTTGATAAATTTGGAAACTATAGCTTTGGTATCAAAGAACATATTATCTTTCCTGAAATTAATTTTGATAAAGTAGATCTAATTAGAGGTATGGACGTAACATTGGTAACAAGCGGAAATAATAGCGCTGCTACATTAGAACTATTAGAGGCTATGAACTTTCCATTTATCAAATCAAAAAAAGAAAAGAAAATTAATTGAGAGAATATGGCAAAAACTAGTGCAATACAAAGAAATTTAAAAAGAATTAAACTTGCAAATAAATTCTTTAAAAAAAGACAATCTTTAATAAAGATTACTAAAAATAAAAAATTACCTTTGAATGAAAGATTTATAGCACAAATTAAACTTGCAAAGTTACCAAGAAATTCGGCCAAAGTTAGAATTAGAAATAGATGTGAAATTACTGGTAGGCCACATGGTGTTTATAGAAAACTTCGAATATCTAGGATAGCTCTTAGAGAATTAGCATCAAAGGGAAAAATCCCAGGTATGACAAAATCAAGTTGGTAAAAAAATGGAGAAAATAAAAATATGACTTTTGCAGACCCGATAAGCGATATGATAGCAAGAATAAGAAATGCTCAAATGAGATTGTTAAGAGATGTAATAATACCTAAATCTAAATTTAGAATAAGAATTTTAGAAGTTTTAAAACAAGAAGGATTTATTTCTGACTATAAAATTCTGTCAGATTCTAATAATCAAGATATTTTATCTGTTGATTTGAAGTATAGTAATGGTTTACCGGTAATAAAGGAAATTAAAATTGTATCAAAACCAGGTAGAAGGATTTATGCAAAAGCAGATAGTATTCCAAAAATTCAAAATGGATTGGGTTTAGCAATTTTATCCACTTCAAAAGGAATTATGACTGACAGCGATGCGAGAAATCAAAATGTGGGTGGTGAAATAATTTGTAAGGTATTTTAAATATTTATGTCTAAACTTGGTAAAAAACCCATTCAGATTCCAAAAGATACAAAAGTTAAAATTGAAACTGGAAAGCTTGTCTTGACTGGCCCAAAAGGCTCCAGTGAGTTTAGCATTAATGATAAAATTTTTACCACAACGATATCGGTAGATAATAATCTGATTTTGGAATTAATTGATAAAAACGAAAAATCAAACGTGATGTGGGGTACTACGAGAAGTAAACTTAATAGTGCAATTATTGGAGTAACATCGGGTTATGAAAAAATACTAGAATTGAGTGGTGTTGGTTATCGAGCAACATTAAAAGGGAGTATATTAAATTTACAATTAGGATTTAGCCATGATACATCATATGAAATACCAAAAGGTATTAAACTTACTGTAGAAAAAAGCACTCTTATTAAAATAGTAGGAATTGACAAGGAATTGGTTGGAAAAACCGCATCAGAGATCAAAGGATTTAAATCAATTGAACCGTACAAAGGAAAAGGCATAAAAGAAAGAGGGCAATATGTGCGGAGAAAAGAAGGCAAAAAGAAATAATAAATTATGAGAAAATCAATTTACGATAAAAGAGCTGAAAGAGTGAGACGTAAGATTAAAAAGTCTAATTCAAATAGATTTAGATTATCTGTTTTTAAATCTTCTAGAAATATATCAGCACAAATTATTGATGATAATAATAATAAAACTTTAGTTTCAGCATCATCATTAAAAAAAGACATTAATGATAAAAATAAAAAAAGCAATTTGTCAGTTTATACTGCAGAATTGTTGGCCAAAAAAGCGTTAGAAAAAAAGATTAACAAAGTTTATTTTGATCGAGGTAGTTATAAGTATCATGGTAGAATAAAAATATTTGCAGAAATTTTGAGAAAAAATGGTATAGATTTTTAATATACTTATGAACAAAAGTGATTTTAAAGATAAACTTGTTTCAATTAACAGAATAACAAAAGTTGTCAAAGGCGGTAGAAGATTTGCCTTCGCAGCCCTGGTTGTAGTTGGAGATCAATTAGGTTCATTTGGCATTGGACAAGGCAAGGCGAAGCAAGTACCAGACGCGATAAAAAAAGCAACAGAGACTGCAAAAAAAAATCTTATAAAGATTTCTTTATACGAAGGCAGAACTTTACATCATGATGTTTTGGGAAAGGATGGAGCTGGTAAAGTTTTATTAAGAAAAGCTCCATCAGGAACAGGCATTATTGCTGGTGGACCCATAAGAGCGGCTTGCGAAGTGATCGGAATTCAAGATGTGGTAGCAAAATCAATGGGCAGCTCAAATCCGATAAATGTTCTTAGAGCGTGCTTAAAAGGTTTAAGGAACCAATATTCACCAAAACTGCTAGCTCAAATAAGAGGTAAAAAAATATCAGAAATAATCAAGAGCAAAGAAGCGTGAACAAATATATGCAGTTAAATACTTTAAATATTAAAAACAAGAAATCGAAAAAAAGACTTGGAAGAGGCATAGGTTCTGGAAAAGGCAAAACTTCGGGAAGAGGACACAAAGGTCAGAAATCAAGATCTGGCGTAGCCATAAAAAGTTTTGAGGGAGGGCAAATGCCATTATATAGAAGATTACCAAAGCGCGGATTTAGAAATTTTAAAACTAAAATAAAAAAATATATTGCGTTGCTTAATTTAGCAAAAATACAAGAAAATTTTGATAGCAAAAAAATATTACCAAATAGTAAAATAAATCTATCAACTTTGCAAAAATCTCATCTGCTAAATAAAAAATACAATAAATTAAAATTACTAGGATCTGGAGATATAAAAGAAAAATTTGATATTGAGGTAAATTTTATTTCGAGCTCAGCGAAGAAAAAAATAGAAAAATTAGGTGGGAAGGTAACACTAATTAAGTAACAAGCAATTAAATCCGGATTCATTAATTAGACTAAATGGTAAACACAAATATAAAATCATCTGCACTTTCCAAGGATAACGATTTAAGGAATAGAATTCTATTTACCATTTTTATTCTCTCAATTTACAGGTTAGGAACTTATATTCCTTTGCCTGGAATTGATGCTCAATCTTTACAAACATTAATGCAGTCAAATCAGCGTGGACTTCTTGGAATGTTCAATATTTTTTCTGGCGGCGCTGTTAAAAGAATGGCTATTTTTGCTTTAGGAATCATGCCCTATATATCATCATCAATTATAATTTCACTATTAACCGGTGTATCAGATTATTTTAAAAATTTAAAAAACCAAGGTGAAATAGGAAGAAAAAAAATTACACAATATACTAGATACGGAACGGTTTTGTTGGCTACTGCACAAGGCTATGGAGTATCCGTAGGTCTTGAGAGTTCATCCAACGTAGTTATTGATCCGGGTTTGTTTTTTAAGTTGACCACGGTAATAACTTTAGTAGCCGGTACTATTTTTTTAATGTGGTTAGGAGAACAAATTACTCAAAGAGGTATAGGAAACGGAATATCTTTGATTATATTTTCTGGTATCGTTGCAGAAATTCCACGCGCCTTGGCTACAACATTCGAGCTTGGTAGAACAGGAGCTTTGTCTGCTTCAACGATTTTATTTATTTTTATATTACTACTATGTACGGTAGCCTTTATTGTTTTTATTGAAAGGGCAATAAGAAAAATTTTAATAAATTATCCCAAAAGACAAATGGGAACAAAAATTTATGGTGGAGAATCATCCCATTTGCCTTTGAGAATCAATACAGCTGGAGTTATACCTGCAATTTTTGCTTCAGCTTTATTGTTGTTACCAGTAACTTTTTCAAATTTTGCTTTGTCCGATTCAGAATTTATAATTGGTTTGTCTTCCTTATTTTCTCAAGGGAAACCTTTGTATATGCTTTTATATGCTTCTGGTATAATATTTTTTTCTTTTTTTTACACTTCGATAGTTTTTAATCCCAAAGAAACTGCTGAAAATTTGAGAAAACACGGAGGCTATGTACCAGGAATAAGACCTGGCGAAAGAACAGCATATTTTATTGAAGAAATTTTAACACGATTGACTACAATTGGTGCTTTGTATTTAACTTTAGTTTGCTTAATGCCTGAATTTTTAATTTCTAAATATCCTATCCCATTTTATTTGGGAGGAACATCGGTATTAATTGTTGTGGTGGTTGCTATGGATACCGTTTCCCAGATACAGACGAGGATGATGAGTCAACAATACGCGTCATTAATTAAAAAAACTAAGTTTGGAAAATAGTCAAGTGAATATCATATTGCTTGGTTTACCTGGATCTGGAAAAGGGACGCAAGGGAACATTTTGTCAAAAGTTTTTAATTTATATAAAGTTTCAACGGGTGATTTACTTAGAGATGAAATTAAAAAAAAGAGTACATTAAGCAATAAAATTAAAACATTAATAGATAAGGGTCTTTTGGTTCCAGACGATATAATTAATAATTTAGTGGAAAATATCTTATCGAATAAAAACTATTATAATCGTTTGATTTTTGATGGCTATCCAAGAACTTTGAATCAGGCAAAACATCTAGATGTTTTAGTCAAAAAATACAATCAAAAAGTTTCATTTGTGTTTAATTTAATAGTTAATAAAGATTTTATTATTAAACGTTTTTTTGGCAGACAAGTATGTTCTAAGTGTGGGTTAATATTTAATGAATTTTATTACCCTTCAACGAACGAAAATCATCAATGTGATCCAAAATTTTTACAAAAGAGATCAGATGACAATGAAAAAACAGTAAGAAATAGATTTGATACGCATAGCAAAGAAACATCACCTATTTTGAACTATTACAGGAATCAAAATTTATTACATGAAGTCGACGGACTGGTTGATATTTCTTTAATTTCTAAGGAAATACGTCAAATTATTCATTCTTTAGAGACTTGACTTTGCAACAGGTATTTATATAAATAGCGACGTTAGATAACTAATCTCAGCAAATTATGGCACGTATAGCAGGTGTAAATATTCCGCAAAATAAAGTTGTTCACGTAGCATTAACCTACATACATGGCATCGGAAAAAAATTTTCAGGCAACATATGTGGTAAATTGAATATTTCTAAAAACAAAAGAGTTAATAGTCTTACCGAAGATGAAATTATAAAAATTAGAGAATATATAGATCAAAATTATAGGGTAGAAGGAGATTTAAGAAGAGAAGTTTCTTTAAATATTAAACGTCTTATAGATCTAGCTACTTACAGAGGAACAAGACATAAAAAAAAACTACCAGTAAGGGGGCAACGAACCCATTGTAATGCAAGAACAAGGAAAGGAAAAGCGATCGCTATAGCGGGAAAGAAATTAACACCAATAAAGAAATAATCATATGGAGAAAACTAAAATAAAAAAAATTGAATCTGATAATAAAAAAATTAAAAATGTACCTATAGTTAAAAAGCTTAAAAGAAAAGTAATAAAAAAAATTACCTCAGGTATAGCATTTGTGAATGCAACTTTTAATAATACGATTGTTACAATATCCGATGATAATGGAAATGTAATAGCTTCGTCTTCGGCTGGAGCTAGAGGTTTTAAAGGTTCAAGGAAGTCTACACCTTACGCTGCACAAATAGCAGCCGACCATGCAGCAGGCAAGGCACAAGAACATGGCATGAAGACTTTGACCGTTAAATTAAAAGGACCTGGTGCAGGAAGAGAGACGGCTTTGAGAGCATTTCAAGCAAAAGGATTTAGAATTCTTACGATAGATGATGTTACTGCATTACCACACAATGGTTCAAGACCACCTAAAAGGAGGAGAGTTTAATTTATATGCAAACTACAATAGTAGGTCAAAACTGGAAATCTTTAATTAAACCTAATAAGCTAAATATACAAAATAACGAAAATAAATCTGTAGCTTTGATAACAGCAGAACCTTTGGAAAAAGGCTATGGTCTTACAATTGGAAATTCTCTTAGAAGAATTTTACTTTCATCGATTCAAGGTGCAGCAGTCACAGCCCTACAAATTGATGGTGTTCTCCATGAATTTTCTTCTATAAAAGGTGTTCGTGAAGATGTTACCGATATAGTTTTAAATGTAAAATCTCTATCATTAAAAATAACATCCGAGGGACAAAAAAAATTAATATTAGATATCCAGGGCCCAGGTGAGGTTAAAGCAAAAGATATACAACCTAATTCAGAAGTGACAATTTTAAATCCAGAGCATGTCATATGTCACTTAGATGAAAATAAAAAATTTCATATGGAACTTATCGCAAACACGGGTAAAGGATATAGTCCCGCTGAGAAAAATAAAAAAGATGATGCTCCGTTAGGATTAATTGCAATAGATTCTCTGTTTAGTCCAGTTAAAAAAGTTTCATACTCTGTTGAAAATGCCAGAAAAGGAAAGTTTCTTGATTATGATAAATTGGTTATAAATGTTGAAACGGATGGATCTATATATGCAGAGGATGCTGTGGCTTACGCAGCCAGAATTTTTCAAGAACAACTTTCCCCTTTTATAAATTTTGAGGAACCAAAATATATAGAGAAAAAACCTCAAGTAATTGAGCCAGAATTTAATAGAAATTTACTAAAAAAAGTTGATGAACTTGAACTTTCTGTGAGATCAATGAATTGCTTGAAAAATGATAATATAGTTTATATTGGCGATTTGGTTCAAAAAACAGAAGCTGAAATGTTGAGGACACCAAATTTCGGTAGAAAATCGCTTAACGAAATTGAAGAAGTCTTAAACTCAATGTCACTTTATTTAGGAATGGAAATACCGAATTGGCCACCAGATAATATTGCTCAATTATCGAAGAATCTCGAAGAGAATACATAATATTATATATGAGACATAAATTTGCTTACAGAAAATTGAATAGAACTTCTGAACATCGTAAATCTTTGTTCAAAAATATGCTTAATTCTCTAATAAAATATGAACAGATCACAACAACTTTGCCTAAGGCAAAAGAACTAAAGCCTAAAATTGACAAAGTTATAACTTTAGGTAAAAAAAATGATCTACAATCTAAAAAAAATTTATTTTCGAAGTTACAAGATAGATCTTCAGTAAAAAAGTTAGTTAACATATTATCTCAAAGATACGAAAAAAGAAAAGGTGGATATAGTAGAATAATTAGAGCGGGTTTCAGATATGGAGATGATGCACCAATGAGTATTATTGAATTAGTTGATAGGGATGTAGAAGCAAAGAAAATTGACGTAAAAAAGAAACCTGAAAAGCTACCGGAATCAGCTGAGGGTCAGAAACCTGAACCCGTAGATAAAAAAAAATAACACAAAGTCAACTTACTTATGAGAAATATTATTAGTTGCTTTAATTAGCAATATTCAATTCTATTATATTTTTATGAAAAAAGTTTTTATAGTTACTGATGATTTCGTTAATATTCGTTTAGATAAATGGTTTAAAAAAAATGTATGTGAAGTACCTCAGTCTTTGATCGAAAAAAACATAAGAAAAGGAATAGTTAAAGTAAATAATATGAAGAAGAGTAGTTCATATAGACTTCAAAAAAAAGATGAAATTTTTATAAACAATATTAATTTTTCAACGAACAAGAACATAAAAAATAAAAAAAAGTATATAGCTACGGCTAAAGATATCTCTAGATCATCTAGTATTTTTGTTGAGAATAATGAAAATTTTGCTGTAATAAATAAGCCTGCTAGCATTGCAGTTCAATCTGGTACACGATCGAAAAAAAATATTTTAGACATTTTACGTATGACTAAAGAATTTGAAAATATTACACCATTCGCTGTTCATAGAATTGATAAAGAGACAACCGGTTTACTTATTGTGGCCAAAAACAGAAAGTACGCTCAATTATTCACTTCACTTTTTCGTTTAAGAAAAATTCACAAAACATATTTAGGTATAGTTGTAGGAGAATTTTCAAATAGCAGTGGTATACTTTCTGACTGTTTATTTCATTACGAAGGTGATAAAAAAATCAAGGCCAAAGCTATAACTCATTTTAAAGTGATAGATTCTAATAGTAATTATTCTTTTTTAAAATTAGAACCTAAAACTGGAAGAAAGCACCAGCTAAGAAAGCAACTTTTAATGCGTGGTCATCCTATTTATGGAGATTCAAAATATAGACTACCAGAAAGTCGTAAAAGTAAAAAAAATAAACTTATGTTACATGCTTATAAAATTAATTTTTTGATTAATGAGGAAAAACATAACTTTTCAGCTGAGCCACCTAATCATTTTAAGGATATTCTTAAAGAAAAATATTTAAAAAGTTTCTTATAATGACAGTTTCAATATTCCTATAATTTTTTATTCCCATATCCTTTAGACTAGTGATTCCCTTATCTTTGATTCCACAAGGAACGATTACTTTATATTTTGATAAATCATTACATACATTTAATGAAAATCCATGATAAGCAATCCATTTTCTTACTCTTATTCCAATGGCTGCAATTTTTTTAGTCTTTTTTTTCTTATTTACCCAAATTCCGATATTTTTTGAATCATTATACGATTCTATGTTGTACTCACTTAGGATTTGAATAATGCAAGATTCAATTTTGTCAATTAGGTTTCTAATATCTTTTTTTCTATTATTTAAATTTAACACAAAATAGATGATTTTTTGACCAGGAGAATGATGTGTATATTTTCCACCTCTGTTTGTTTGAATTATCTGCAGATTCTTATCTAGTAAGTCTTTTTTATTAGCACTTGTTCCAGCCGTATATACAGATTTGTGCTCCAGTATCCATAAAAATTCCTTTTTTTTTCCTAATGAGACGTCTTTAACTCTTTGTTCTAGAATTTTCATAGATTCTATATAATCAACTGGTTTTATGCTGTTTTTTACTTCTATATTCATTTTAAGTTTGTGGTTTTAAAAAAAATCAACTAAACAATTCAAAATTAAAAAATATACAATTATGAGTTTAACAAAAGAAATAACCGATAAAAAAGTTAATTTTGAGTTCAACAAGGAATTCATCAGTGTTTTTAATAAAAAAATTAAAGATAATGATACAGAATTTTTAAATAAGACGCTAAGAGAATTGCATCCTGCGGATTCTGCTGACATTATCGAGAATTTAGTTCCTGAAAATAGATCAAAATTAATTGAATTAGAAGGATTTAATCTTGATCCTGAAATTTTTATAGAACTTAATGAATCTATTCAAACAGAGGTTTTCATTCTTTTATCAACAGAATCAATAGCAAATATTTTAAAACGTTTAGAATCTGATAATGCATTGAAAATTATTGAAAACCTGGATGAAAAAAAGAAAACGAGAGTTCTAGACAAACTTCCCCCAAAAGATAGATTCTTATTACAAGAAGGTCTTAGTTTTCCAGAAGATTCAGCCGCTCGTATAATGCAAA
>Ga0187833_10003083_pt1 | contig 17251 bp, 13 predicted proteins | sample ETNtaG_37_FD_167968 | JGI IMG/M metagenome (GOLD analysis project Ga0187833, IMG submission 167968) | Marine microbial and viral communities from oxygen minimum zone, Eastern Pacific Ocean - ETNP2014_SV_400_PacBio MetaG (Illumina Assembly) | ecosystem: Environmental > Aquatic > Marine > Hypoxic...
CATATGGGCTGACGTCACACAGCTGCCAGCTATCTACTCACATGGGATTTTAGTAGGCATATCGGAGCAGGTTTGAAACGACCCTCTCGAGGTGGGTCAGGGAATTACACACTTCTACCTGGTGACAACAGGGGGCATACTTCTTCATTTCTGCGTCTCCCACGGACCAGCTCATTTTTGGCTCAGGGTTCAGCCAGATAACCCGTTTGCTCTTGTCATACATTTCCCTGAGGATTTCTGATTTGGCATCACCGTAGTTATTGCGGGAGTCGCCAAGGATAATAATGGTAGTCCTGTTGTTCACATCGTCCATGCACTGGTGCTTGAAATCCATCAGCATCTGCCCATAGTCGGTAGAACCGTTACCATAGTCGCGCATGGTCTTCGCCATTGCATCCTCGAGGTTGCTGTTGTCGAACAGGCGAGTGACCTCACCCAGGTCTGATGAAAAGGCAAATGAGCGCACCTTGGGCAGGATCTCCGCCAGGCTGTAGAGAAACATTAACAAGAAACGTGAGTAATTACTTACTGACCCGCTGACGTCGCAAATACACATAACTTTGGGACGATCTACCTTGGAAGCCTTCCACTTGATATCAAAAAACATGCCGTCGTACTGCATGTTATGGCGAAGTGTCTTGCGTACATCCAGTTGTCCGCGCTTGTATGTTTTGCGTCGCTTGGAGTGAATGGAGATGAGCTTCTTGGCCATTTTGAAGACAACCTCCTGGACGTCCTTGAAATTGCGTTTTTCAAGGTTGGAGAGTTTTACCTTTTTTAGCAGTTCTTCGCGGAGTTGCTTGCCTGACTCATCCGCGTGCAGAAAAAACTGTTTTTCCACATAGTCTCTAACCTGCTCGCGCAGTCTGTCGCGAGCTTTTTTCAACTTATCTGCCAGGTTTTGACGTTCCCGACCACCCTCGGATTGTAATTCAGAAATCTCGTCCTGCAATTCCTTCAGACCCATGGCATCCATGATCTTGCGCGTGTAGAGACCCTTCTGGGTAAAAACAACGATCTGATTAACTTCTGCTTGCCTGCCTGCCTCAGCCATGGCAATACTGAGTTCGGTTCTGTCACCGGAGAGCAGCAGCTTGCCAAGTTCTGATGTAGGCTGAAGCGATTGATCCTCTTCGCTAGCTTCTTCCCCACCACCTTGACCAGAAGCCTGACCACTGCCCTTGCCACCGGGTTGAGCTTCACCTTTGGCATCCTGGTCAAACTCCCCATCATCGAACTGATCGTCCGAGGACTCTTGCTCACTTTCCTCGGGTTTGAACTTGTTGAATGAAAAGTAGCGGTCAAAGCATGAATCGAATGCTTCCTTTTCTTCGGGGGTTTTGGAGAGCACGATGGAGAGTGAATTCTTGAGAAACTGACGATCCTCGTAGCCCACGATATTAAGGGTCTGCATGGCATCCAGTGTTTCGGCCGGTGAGACTTTGATCTCTGCGGTACGCAGTACCTTGACAAAATCAACCAGGGTTCTATCCATCAGCAACTCGGCGGTTGGATGGCATTCGCAATCTGAGTCACTGTTTCAGCGCCTTATTGGTCACATTCTGTATTTCTGCTTCCACCGTCTCAATATCTTCCTGAAATTTCAGTATGACATTCAGCGTCTGCCTGACCAGTTCGCTATCGAGGGATTCCGTATGCAGCAGGATCAGTGTTCGCGCCCAATCAATGGTCTCACTGATGGCTGGAACCTTCTTAAGATCCATTTCCCGCAGTTCCTGGATGAAGGTGACAAGCTGGGTACGCAGTTTTTCGGGCACATCAGGTACCCGTGCATGGACGATGCGACTCTCCAGGGTGGCGTCCGGGAATGGAATATACAGGTGCAGGCAGCGACGTTTCAGAGCATCGCTGATCTCACGGGTGTTGTTGCTGGTAAGAAATACCAGGGGTTTACGGTCGGGATTGGCAACGATAGTGCCTATTTCCGGGATGGACAACTGGTAGTCGGATAACAGTTCCAGCAGCAAGGACTCGAATTCATGATCGGACTTATCGACTTCATCTATGAGCAGTACGCAGCTATCTTCAGCTTTTAGGGCTTTGAGTAAAGGTCGCGGCTCGAGAAAATCTTCCGAGAAAAAGACATCGCCGAATTCGTGCAGTTTGGCAACGGAGTCCGTCAGTCCTTTGGCACCTTCGAGGATTTCACTCAGGGTCTCCTTGAGTACCTGGGTGTAGAGGAGTTGCTTGCCGTACTTCCATTCGTAGATGGCTTTTGATTCATCCAGTCCTTCGTAACACTGTAAACGAATACATGGCAACTCAAGCATTTCTGCTGCAGTTTTGGCCAGTTCAGTCTTGCCAACACCGGGCGGTCCCTCTATGAGAATGGGTTTTTCCAGGTGATAAGCCAGGAACACGGCCGTGGCAATCTGCGGATTGCAGATATAGCCGCGCTTTTCAAAGTTATCCTGAATTACTTCGACGCTGGTAAGTCTGTCATGGTTCTTAATGGTCACAAAGGGTCCTTGTTTGCTCAGGCCTGCTGCTAGAGGGAGGCGGTAAACGGCGCTCGCCTCAAAGGCAAAGGAAGGCGAGGGCTTCATTATGTGAATCTGGATGCAGATTGTACAGCCACCGTCCCTATATCAAAATGGGGTATGAGATTGAATAACAGGTGTTTATGCTATCTTTGGGTTCCAGGAAACAGCGATCAGGAAGATCTTATGGGTAACCAAGTAAGCCGTCTAAAAGTTTCTTTGCATCTGGTACTGCTGTTTTTGGTGACGCATGCCACCGCGGAAGAGGGTAGGTACCAGTCTACTTATAAGGCTCGCCAGGCTCCGGACACACTGATACATAGTGCCACGCTGTTCACTGGCGATGGTGGAGTAATTGAAGCTGGCTATATAAAAATGGCGGGCGGAACAATCGAGGCAGTCGGTTCGGGTATGCCAGCGACTCTGGATAATCTTGATACGGCGCTGGATGCCAGTGGTAAATGGGTAACACCTGGGATTATAGATGTGCACAGTCATCTTGGTGACTACCCCTCACCAAGGTATAGACCACATTTGGATGGCAACGAGGCTACCGCGCCTGTGACTGCAGAGGTCTGGGCAGAGCACAGTGTGTGGCCGCAGGATCCACAATTTCCGCTGGCACTAGCCGGCGGCGTAACAACTCTGCAGATACTGCCGGGCTCGGCAAACCTGTTTGGCGGCCGAAGTGTCGTTGTCAAGAATGTTTCCTCCAGGACAGTGCAGGGGATGAAGTTCCCTGGTGCGCATCATGGCCTGAAAATGGCGTGCGGCGAAAATCCAAAACTTGTCTATGGTGAAAAAGGAGGCCCCAAGACCAGGATGGGGAATTTCGCCGGCTATCGGCAAGCCTGGATCAACGCGCTGGAATACCAGGCAAAATGGCAGAACTATCGGGAAGATCTGGCACAGTTCGAATCCGCCACTAAAGAGGATAAGGAGAAGAAAAAGCCCTCACCGCCTAAAAGAGACCTCAGCATGGAAACCCTGGTGGAGGTTCTGGAGGGCAGGATTCTGGTGCACAACCACTGCTACCGTGCGGATGAGATGGCACAGATGATTGATTTGAGTAAAGAGTTTGGCTACAGGATCACGGCCTTTCATCATGCCGTTGAGGCATATAAGGTCGCGGACCTGCTTGCTGCGAATAACATCTGTGCAGCCATGTGGGCCGATTGGGGTCGATTCAAGCTCGAGTCGTTCGATGCGGTTAAGGAAAATGTGTCACTGGTTCACAAGGCTAGCGCCTGTGCGATAGTACATTCGGATTCCGCCACCGGTATCCAAAGGCTTAACCAGGAAGCGGCAAAATCTCTGGCTGCAGGCAGACGAATGGGGCTGAATATTTCGGAGGCAGAAGCCTTCGCCTGGATTACTCTTAATCCGGCCAGGGCGCTTGGTATAGATGAGAGAACAGGTTCACTTGCCGAAGGCAAGATGGCCGACGTTGTGGTCTGGAATGGTAGTCCGTTTAGTGTCTATTCGCGGGTGGAAAAAGTCTATATTGATGGATCCCTTGTCTATGACCTCGAAAAGGACCTCAAACCGGTCTCTGATTTCGAACTGGGCCATCGGGTCAGGGGGCTATGATCATGAGACTATTTATCCTTAGTGTTCTGCTCTTCTCCCAGGCGCTCTTTGCTGACAGTTATCTCATCAAAAATGGCCGGCTCGTCACCATGGGTATGCAGGGTGTAATTGAAAATGGCGATATCCACATTGTTGATGGCCGCATAGTGGAAGTGGCGCAGGAAATAAATCCTGAATCAATGGATGAGGTAATTGATGCCGGTGGCGCCTATGTAACGCCGGGTCTTTTTGATTCTGGTACTCAACTTGGTCTTGCGGAAGTAGAAAAATATGTTGGCAGCACCGACAATCGTGTTAAGGGGCAGCCCCTTGGCGCGGGATTTTCTCCAGCCCTGGCCCTGAACCGCTACTCAAGTTTTGTGCCCATGGTACGAAAAGAGGGTATCACCCGGGCCATGGTCTTGCCAGTGACAGGATCTGAAATACTTGCGGGGCAGAGTGCCCTGGTCCAGCTTGGGGGCAATGCACCTTTCAGTACAAATGATGGCAACGCTGTGCACCTGTATTTGAGAGAAGTGGACAGAAAGCTGGCGGGAGGGTCACAGGCATCGGCTTTGACTCAGGCTGTCAATTCTCTCAAGGAGGCAGAACGTTTCGGCAAAAATAAACGGGCGTATCAGAGTGGTAAAACACGAGAATTTCGTCAGTCAGAGAATGATCTCAAAACATTGCTCCAGGTTCTGAATCGTGACATGACGCTGGTTATCCATCTGGATCGCGCTGCGGATATTGAAACAGTGATTGCAGAGCTAAACGTCTTCAATATACGGTTGGTGATAGCGGGGGGCAGGGAAGCCTGGAAGGTGAAGGAACTCCTAGCCGAAAGGGAGATTCCGGTTGTGCTTAATGTGATAGACAACCTGCCTTCCAGGTTTGATCGCCTGGGTGCTCGTCTCGACAACGCTGCTCTTCTGGTGGGGGCAGGTGTAAAGGTCGCCTTCATGACCCAGGACCTCTACAGTGATACCAGGTCGCTGACTCAGGCAGCGGGGGTTGCCGTCGCGTACGGCCTGACCTGGCATCAAGCAATGAAAGCGATCACTGTGAATCCCGCTGCTATCTGGGGACTGGAAAATTATGGCTCACTTGAAGCCGGTCAGGTTGCTGATATTGTCATCTGGGATGGTGACCCGCTTGAGGTGATGAGTGCGCCCACGAGGCTGATGATAGATGGGCGGTGGATTAACCTGACAACCAGACAGGATCTTCTGAGAGATCGGTATTCAGACCTTGATAAGCAGGATATTCCATTCGGGTACAGGTAGGTGTCTGGTCGTACTCGAACTGTTTATCTCCGATTGTGCCTGCTCGGGGACCCTATCTTTCATAAGGCTGTAACATGGGCTGTTTGCCTGGAGATTGACTGGGCCCCCGAACAGAATCACTTGGCCGCTAGATAGCGTTGTGGCCTTTATTGGTTTCTTCAATTGCAGCGGTAAATTTATCCAGGTCCTGAAGTGCGTTTTCAACTGCGTCATCGAAGCACGCCCTGTACAAAGCGAATCGTTTCAGTGATCGCAGCTCACCGTGTCCGGTTGGACCACATGCCTGCGCGGCAGCGTTGCGGATCTTGCCCTCGACCATTGCCCTTCCCTCGTTAGTATTGAGGTCGGAAGCCTTGTAATCAACTGTGATGCTGACTTCCTCTACATTGCCTGACTTAACGACGGCACCTGCCATCATAGGTGTTGTCATCGCAAAAAATGCAGCGGCCGCAATAATGGTTTTTCGATTTACTTTCATGATGTTCTCCAAGTTCTCTAAGTATTTGACTGGGGTGAATCTGTTTGACTTGGTAATAGGATGTCAGAAAAAACAAAAAGGTTTAGAAATTATCGATGACCTGAATGAATGCAGCGACAAATTTGAGGTAGCTGAGATGAAGTGAGTTCCTAGTGAGGTAGAAGACATTCACACGATGCACACGAGAGCGCTCTACCGGCGTCCCCGCTTTTACACTTTGTTATTAACCCTGTACTCAGGGGCTTAAATGGGAGTTTGTGAGGAATATTTTTTACTGGTGCAGTCGAATCAATCCTTCCTGCGCAACCGAGGCCACCAGATCACCACTCGCATCAAATATGGTGCCACGAGCAAAGCCGCGTGCACCACTCGAAGAGGGGCTGTCCTGCTGGTACAGCAGCCAGTCGTCTGTCTTGAATGGTTTATGAAACCACATGGCATGGTCGAGGCTGGCCACCTGGAAATTTGGATTTCCCCAGCTGACGCCATGTGGCCTGTAGCTCGTGTCAATTAACGTCATATCGGACGCGTAGGCCAGCAGGCACTGGTTGAGGCGAACATCATCGGGCATGGAATCTACGGTCTTGATCCAGACATGCTGCTCGGGCTTCATTGGCGCCGGTTTATATTCGTTTGCCGGCTCGACAAAACGCATTTCAATTGGTCGGGGTCGATCCAGAATGTGCTTCAACTCTTCGGGGATATCTGCGGCATATTTCGCGCGCAGATCCTGCTCGCTTGGGCAGTCAAGTGGACCCGGAACATCCGGTGCGTCGAAGTGGTGTTCAAGACCCGTTTCATGAACCTGAAAAGATGCTGACATGCTGAATATGGCGCGCCCGCCCTGAACCGCAATTACTCTTCGAGTCGTGAAACTCCTGCCATCACGAATACGATCCACCGTGTACAAAATAGGAATAGTGGTATCCCCTGGGCGAAGAAAATACCCGTGCAGTGAGTGTGCATTCCGGGTTTCATCTTCAACCGTCCTTGAAGCGGCAACCAGCGCCTGTCCGAGCACCTGGCCACCGTAGACCCGCTGCCAGCCTTCATCCGGGCTGACTCCCCTGAACATGTTGACTTCTATTTGTTCCAGGTCCAGGAGATCCAGGAGGTCTTCTAATTCCTGCTTCATAGTGTGCCCTAACCTTAAACTAGTATTTGTAAGTATCGGACTTAAATGGCCCTTCAGCCGGTACATTGATGTAGTTGGCCTGATCTTCCGTGAGCCTGGTAACCACGCCTCCAAATCCCGCCACCATATAACTTGCTACTTCTTCATCCAGGGCCTTGGGTAGTACCTCGATGGTTATATCCTGCCGCTGGCTGGGATCATGATCTGCCCAGGCTTGTTCGAACAGGTACATTTGTGCAAGCACCTGGTTTGCAAATGAGCCATCCATTATTCGAGACGGATGACCCGTTGCGTTGCCAAGGTTAACCAGCCGCCCCTCGGATAGAAGGATAATATAATCCTTTGGATCCTCGCTGCGATATATCTTGTGTACCTGCGGTTTAACTTCTTCCCATTTCCAATTATCACGCATGAATTTTGTATCGATTTCAGTATCGAAATGCCCGATGTTGCAGACAATCGCATTTGAGGAGACAGACTTCAGGAGGTTTTCACCGCAGACATTGACGTTACCCGTGCAGGTCACAATCAGGTCTGTTGCACTCATTAGCCTGGAATCAATATCCTCCAGTTTGCCCGTGTTAATGCCATTCAAGTAGGGTGAAACCACTTCGAAGCCGTCCATGCAGGCCTGCATGGCGCAGATAGGGTCGACCTCGACGACACGGACGATCATGCCTTCCTGCCTGAGGCTCTGGGATGATCCTTTACCCACATCACCATAACCGATAACCAGTGCACGTTTCCCTGCCATCAGCATGTCCGTTCCTCGTTTGATGGCATCGTTTAGACTGTGCCGGCATCCGTACTTGTTATCGTTTTTTGATTTGGTCACGGAATCGTTGACATTAATTGCCGGTACCTTGAGTTCTCCTGCCGCCATCATTTCGTAGAGGCGATGTACGCCCGTCGTCGTTTCCTCCGTAATACCATGAATACTGGTTAGCATGTCTGGGTATTTGGCATGAACCATCTCGGTCAGGTCACCGCCATCGTCAAGGATGATGTTGGCATCCCACGGCTGCCCATCTTTCAGGATTGTCTGTTCGATACACCAGAAGAATTCTTCCTCTGTCTCACCCTTCCAGGCGAATACCGGTATACCCTGGTCTGCTATGGTTGCTGCAGCATGATCCTGGGTAGAAAAGATATTGCATGAAGACCAGCGGACTTCGGCGCCGAGGGCAATCAGGGTTTCGATCAGCACGGCTGTCTGGATGGTCATGTGAATGCAACCCAGTATCTTTGCACCGGCAAGTGGCTGTTCCTCCCGGTACTTACTACGCAGCGCCATTAGTGCCGGCATCTCTGCCTCCGCCAGCTCAACTTCACTACGCCCATAGCCAGCGAGGCTGATATCAGCCACCTTATAGTCAGTGTTACTCATAGTTCTTCCCTCTTAAGAAATCTCTCTTAGTTTGATGTTTGTTGATACAGGCGAACCTGCACTTGAAATCCATTGCGTAAACCCAGGTATGCTCCCTGGCCTTTTTCCAATTTGGCGTCTTCTGCCCACTGATCCAGGTCGTTGGGATCGAATCCCAGCCATAGGTCACCGCAAGTATCCCTGGCCCAGTCCTGGTTGTGAGAACATAGATCGACGATCAGGAGTTGCCCCTGGGGCTCCAGTATTCTGTGAGCTGATTTGAAAACCCCGGCTGGCGACGGCAGGTGATGCAACACCATGTTGAGGACAATCATGTCTGCACCATGAGGTGCCTCAAGGTCCGATAGTTCACCTGAGAAAAATTCTACATTTTTCAGACCGAGCAACTCCACCTTGTCTCGTGTTCTGTTGAGCATCTCATCGGCATTGTCTACGGCCAGCAGTGAGCCAAAACGCTTACTGAGGAAGCCGATAAGATCACTCTCGCCAGGACCGACCTCGATCACTGTTTTCGGATTCGATGGACAGGCCTTGGCAAGCAGGTCTGTGATACAGCTCTCATACTGTGAGAATTGTGCGATCAGGTCCTGGTTCTGTTTTAGCCTGGCGGCATTCTTCTTAAAAAAGGCCATTGAATTCTGTGCCCGCTCACGGTGAATCTGCTGACATCTTTTACTGATGTCTTGTGGCAGCACGATCCGATCAATGGATTGAAACAGGCTGGTTATAAGGCCGCTGATTGGATTTTCAGAAGAAACAGCAGCCCGCCTGTAGAAAATCGAGTTACCTTCTCGTCTTGTCTGCAACAAACCTGAGCTGGAAAGAATTTTGAGGTGGTGACTCATTCCTGGTTGTGCGGTATCAAATATATGACATAGCTCCATAACTCCGAAGGACTCAACGCTTAGCACGCGAAGGATATCCAGCCGCAAAGCCTCCGCGGTGGCCTTGCAGGTTGTCAGCAGGAGTTCTGAGTCGACCGAGCTTGCTGTATTTTGGGCGCTCATATGAGATCTGTATCAATATTTGTCGATATAGTAACAGGGTCTGTTTCTCATTAGTAGTATATCAAAAGATTTTGATATGGATTTCTCTGAGGTTGTTTATACTTTGCAAATGACCGATGCAATTAGCCAAATGCAAATGCTGTACGACGCTGAAGAAGACAGGGTCTTATTCAGGGTCAATTCGCTGGATAAGCGAGAATTCAGGTTCTGGATTACTCGCCGCTATGCAATGTTGTTAGTAAAGGTACTGCGCGATCACAAGGAAACCGATCCTGACGTATCCACGCAGGTGACACCCGAGGCGAAACAGGCAGTACAGTCATTCAAACAAGAAAAAGCAATCGGAGAAGCCACGTTTGACCAGCAGTTCAAGGAAACCGGGAATGAGTTCCCGCTCGGACAATCCGTCCAACTAGCTTACAAATTAAGCTATAGCATAAAAGGTGATGGTAATTTGCACCTCAGCATTCAGCCCAGGGAAGGAAAAGGAATCAATTTTGTCCTCAACCAGGATATCAACATTACCATGACCCAGCTCCTATTAACGGCTTCAAAAAAGGGCAACTGGAAACTGGATGAGTGGGCTGAGGAAAATGCGGCGGTTCCGGAAGAGAAGGTTGTCATAAACTAGCGTGTATCTCCAGCCGAAACTTTGGCAGCACTCTTGCGAATAACCCTGTAAATACTGAACTAACCTGCAGTTTGAGGGGTGATCTTTCCATGAAGGTTCCATACTCTCTTCATACTAAGAGTCTATAGTAAAAGCTCAAAGTAATAGATCGTATTAGCCCGATATTGGTGCTCAAAGCCTTGACACGCCCCTTCCCCCCAAGAGTGTCAGGGCTTCTTTTTGCCCTGAGGGAAGTCACCTAGCCTGCAGCGATGGCCTGCACTTCGGCCCGCTTGAACAGGGGTAAAGTCACCCGGATGCTGACGCCCCCGCCGTCGTGCAGATTGGCTGCGCTTACACTGCCACCGTGATGTTCGGCGATTACCCTTACAACATATAGGCCCATTCCAAAATGGAGACGATTGTCCGGGTTGCTCTCCCGAACTGATACCATCGAATCAAACATATTCTTTAAGGTGGCAGCTGGAATGGTGGGACCCTGATTAGTAACGAACAGGATGAGTTTTTCGGCATCAGCAGTCAGGCCTACTGTTATGGTGGTTGAAGGTGATGAGAAGTCCACCGCATTATCTATCAGCTTATCCAGGAGTTGCTCAATACGGTAGTCGGAGACGTTGCTATTCACTGGGTTATGCGTACCACGATACTCAAATTCGTGATTGGCATGCGAGGCATTGCAGTTGGTCAGATAGTTCTTAACAAGTTCGTGAAGGTCAATCACCTCGAATTCCTCGGCATCTAAAGCGTCTTCCAGGTTGGCTGCATCGGCCAGGTTCTGGACGATCATGCCGATTCTGAGCACAGCACGCTTAGCACTTTCGAGGTATTTCTTTTTGGCCAGGTCAGAGTTCTCGATTTCCAGGTTTTCGAGTGATGTCGACAGGGTATTTAGCGGGTTGTTGATTTCGTGCCGGAGGGTACGCGGCATGTTCTCAAGAAACTGGTTGTGCTGATGCAGGCGGGCAAGCATTGCAGAGATACTTCTGGCAAGGTCACCGATTTCATCCCCTGAGTCTGTTTCTGCTTTCAGTTGATTGGTCTGCAGTCGCCCATAGATATCGATCGCGTTGGTTGCTTCGGAGCCGAGCCGTCTTATCCGCCCCGCCAGGCGCAGTGAAAAGGCCAGAATCAGGGCAACGAATATGAATAGAGATATGACTGAAAAATTGACGATCCGCTGCAGTGCGTCCCGCCGCAATTGTAGAATGCGATTGGTGTTTTGCTTCAGGACGACGGTTCCGATTATTTCGTTATCATCAATGATTGGGTGCGCAGCTGTAATCACCTCACCTTCCTCTTCGGTATACAGCCTCTGGTAGCTCGGTGTGCCTGCCAGCGAGTCGACGATGACCTGGTCTTCTAGTATATCGCGGTCTGCCCGGAGGCTTAGATCAACGACGTTGTAGAGCGGGTTCATGAGCACGCTTAAAAGCGAGTACCAGGTATCCGTCCAGCCTTTCTTTTCGGCTATTTCCGCCTGAATTTTGGTTGATTGGTAGCTGCCGACCTCAGCGCGGACCCTGCGCTGGGCATCAATAACCTGGATATTGGCACCTGAATACCCAAGACCCTCGACGATCCGAAGTACCTCGGGCGATTTCAGAAGAACCAGGCCAAAGGCCTCGTGCCCGGTTGAGGGCAAGGTGCCCGTAATCGACTCGATAGCCCTGGTTTCCTCATTGTCGACATCCACAACAGCGAGACCGAAATGGCTGGTTGACCCTAGAAGTTCCAGCGGGATTCTGAACTCGATGGAGTAGCCCTCTTCAGTTTGAGTCATAAATCCGGGCACTCGATTTTCCGGTTCACCCTGTATAGCGTACCGCCAGTCGTCATCAATGAAGTAAGCGGTGGTGACGCCAGGCTCAGTCGTCGTAATGACAAGTTTCTGGATTTGCCCTTCCTTGCCGGTGAAGGTGACCCGTACGTGATCCGACAGGTCCAGGCGCAATATGTTCCTGTCTCTGAAAACAAGGTCGTTGTCCTGCACCTGTACCAGTGCATACACCTGATCATTATGTTCCCCCAGCACCAGGTAAAACTGATTTACACCCTCGCTGGATTTTTCCTGTTCATCGAGGTTGCCGAAACCCACGTTGTAATCCAGGACGTCTTCCCAGTCATTGTTTTTTCCGTCAATGTTAATCGGTGTTGTCAGTGGGTGAGCATAAAGTTGTTCGTAACCCTCCGGTGAAAGTGGCAACTCATTAAAAAGGTCGGAGCGGCCGTTGAGAAGTGTTGAGATCCCTTCTGCGGTTAGTATTTGTGCCCCGGCCTGGCTGTCGACCAGAAAGTCTTCCATCTCGTTGAGGTAGAGGTAGCTGAACCAGGGAATCACAACCAGGGCGAAACTCATCAGTATCAGCAGTTTGGTCCCGAGTCGTGGTCCCATGATAATTGGCGGCGCCATGGAGAATTACCCCTGGGGGTTCATTTTACCGACCAGCGATAACCGAACCCGTATTCGCTTTTGATGCTGTTGAAATCGGGATCGATAGTCTCAAACTTCTTACGGATATTGCGCATGTGGGTATTGATCGTATTGTTGGTCACCAGGCTTTGCATAGTAGCGTTCATCAAGGTGTCGTAGGATACGGCGTGCCCGGGAACACGAACCAGTTTCGCAAGCATGCGGAACTCGGTGCCTGAAAGATTGATAGGCTGCTCCTTCCAGGATACGAGTAAAGCTTCCTGATCGATGGACATATCACCCACTATTTTTGCCGTGTTGGAACCGGCGCTCGATTGTATACGTGCCTCATTGATGCGCAGCAGCGAACTGATTTTTTCAGAAAGATAATCGAGGGAAATGGGTTTCGGCAAATAGTCCCAGGCACCAAGGCGTAATCCGCTAATCTTGTCAATCTCTGCGATTCGTTCAGTCAGGAAAATGACCGGCATGGTGGGAGACCTGGATAACAGATCCCGGCAAAGTTCAAAGCCCGCATCGACCTCATCGCCAAGAATAATGTCAAGGATAGCGAGGTCGGGGAGGCCATGATCAAATCCTTCAAGGGCCTCACTGCGACTGCTATAGGCTATGACCTCGTAGCCTTTTCTGGTTATTGCGTCGACGTAGTTGCTTCGTTGATCAGGGTCATCTTCAACAATTGCGATTGTTTTAGCCATGCAAACTCCCGGTGCTCAAGAGGGGTTATGTTAGGACAACCAGGATGCAAAGTATTTCCCCAATCTTCGCATCTTTCTTCAACCATCCTTAATAACACGAGTTACGATCTAAAAATTGTCCAAATCCGGTTTATTTTACCTGATTCATAGGTTCTCCACAGTTGTTCAACGAACTTTCACTTTCCTTCACTGCTGGATTGCTCATTTACAGGTTAACTAGACACCATGCATAAGGAGAAATGTAGTTGTATGAAAATCTTTGTCCCAATGGCAGATGATGTGTGTAATGAGCACAGCGAGTTGATAGGTCATCTGGTGCCGTTCAATCCGGAATACCTGACAGAAAATCGGCTTATTAAGGAAGGAAGCAAACCGAGGAACTGGATTTCTAATAATGATTTTTCGGCTGCTCGAGAGCGGCTCAGCGCCCGCCACCAGCCGGCTATACTTTCATAGCCTGAATTCCGCAACTTCCGCCAGCCGGAGAATGGAGGAGGCTGCATCTTCCCAGGTGACGCAAATTGCTGCGTAGGCCTTCTCCACAAACTTCGTCCACCGTTAGTCCCTGAACAAGACCTGAAGGGAGGTAGCCCGTAAACCTATCGCCCGTACCGGGGTTATCTCTAGCTTTTACTGAAGATGTTGCTAGTGATATTCGTCATCGTGCCTAGTGCACTCTGGTTAATTGACTTGTTTAACCTGGAGCGATGTATCGGCGAGATTGATGTCAGCGAAAAGATGAGATTCAAGAACCCAATTGAGCATCACAGTTACCGTAGTGCTGTAAGAAGCATAGCTCCCCACTGAAGATAGTCAGAACCAGCCAGAATCGAGTTCAACGCCAAGAGCTGTCGTCATTAAGAATATTGATCATCATCCGGCCTATATCTCTTCAAATGAATACCTATAAAGGGTCTATACGCAACCTGGTTACGAATAACTTGTACGGGAGGTACTTGAACAGCTTATAGCAAGTAGTACATACCTAGGAGCAACAATCAAACTGCGTGGCACTACATTTTCTACTCGTCCGCCGGGTCAGCCTCGATCTCAGTAAGTCTTGTCAATTGATTTCAGCTTCAAGGTCGCAACTTCCACTGTTCCGTAAAGAAGATATACTGTGCAGTCAAAATGGAATAGAGATACAAAATTGTCTTTAACGATTGCCAGAGCCGTAGGGCTTATTTTTGTAGCACTGATCGTCGTGGCCCCAACGACGATTGTTATACTCCCTGTGCAAGCTGGCTGGTCAGCAGCGTTCGGATCCAACGGTTTACTCAAATCAACAGCTGTCCAGATTCTGGGTACGCTATTATTGTTAGTTTTTGCCCGGAGCCGCAAGGTCAGCGATATAGTTTACTGTAGTCATCCGTTGGTGATTGCTTTGATGTTGTTCATGTTTTGGGCGACACTCAGTATTCTCTGGAGTTTCAATCGTGATTACACGGTTGTTTATCTGATGAGGCTATACGTCTCAGGGCTGCTCGGATTTCTTGTATTTCAGATTAGGTCAAAATCACATTTTGCGACTTTACTTGGCTTTGTCTATTTTGGCTGCGTATTGCTTTCCGCTTTCGGCCTATTGCAGCATTTCTTTGATATTCAGATAGTTAGGCAGGTGGCCCCCCCAGCCTCCACGTTTGGAAATAGAAATGCGGCTGCCCAGGTCATTGTTGTTACCTGGTTACTGGGGATTTACTTTTTGTCCGGAACCCGCTCCAAGGGGAGCAATCAGTACTTCTTGTGCTGCAGTATTGCCTTGGTTCTCGCCTACATCGTTCATATTAGTTCAAGAGCAGCCTGGGTTGCCATGGGTGCACAAGTGATCGCGATGAGCGCATTTGTGCTTGCAGCAAAGTTTAGGTCTAAGCAGCCGCTCGGTTTTGGAAATATTGGATTGAAACCAATCTTAACCAGCGTTTTAGTATTTCTGGTTTTAGTAAATATGGATTCATCAGGGTACAAGTCCGTGTTGGAAAGCATTGCTACTGAGGTGTCAGATATTGCAACAGTGTCCAGCACTTTGGGTAGTGAAAATGAATATTCGCGATTCAAGCTTTGGCGAACGACATACCAGGTCTTCTTGGATCAACCCATCCTTGGTGTTGGGTTGGGCGGGTTTGAAGCTGTCTGGCAGCGATATACGACAAGCCTCGGTGTAGTGTTTGTTCACGCACACAATGATTTATTTCAAATAATGGCTGAATTGGGCATTGTGGGGGGACTGCTTGCCCTGAGCTGTGTTGGAATAATGCTGTCCCTCGGATATCGATTTTTGATCGGCCCTCACGACAATGATACTTTTCTTAAGTACCTGGTGTTGGTGCTTATCGGTGGCCTGGCGGTAACTTCACTATTCAGCACTCCTCTGACCCGACCCGGCCCCTTGTCGTGTCTTGGTATTTTATTTGGTGTACTGCTTGGGTTGGAGCATATTAAGCCTGAGCAAATCAGACGCTTGCCGTTGGATATTATGAGAAAACGGAAGTTGACGGTGATGGCGACACTGATCATGGCGTGTACCATTACCATAAACGTACTCTGGTCTGTCGACCTGTTTAGAGTAGAGCGAAGTGTAAACAAGCGAAACTTTAGTGAGAAAATACGATACTGGAGCCCTGTCGAACATCCACGGTATCGCTCGGTTGTCCTGGCCATTAGCCACCTTTCCCACGTAGATCCGCAAATAACTGAGTTCATTGCTAAAAGCTTCTATACGATTGGGCAGGTAGATACGATCATAAACGGCGCGCTGACCTGGTCCTTGATAAGGATGGAGAAGTTTGATGAGGCCAGGAAGGTTATTGCAGAGACGAGACCGATGGAGCCTGCTGGTTATTTTCGATCATATGAGCATGAACTGTTCATATTGGAACGTATGGATGAGAAGGAAGAGGTGCGCCGAACCATCAGAGAAATGGAGTCCTTCCCAGCTGAATTGTTATTCAAGCTCCCGGAAACGGTCCAAAACATGGCGAATTCGTCCTTCAATAATGGTGATCATCAGAAAGCATCTTTCCTGTTGGAGCAGAACATAAAGCGATTTCCAACCTTTGGCCCATCAAACATAAATCTGGCAAAAATCTATTTGCTGTATGGTCATGTACAACCTACTGAGGAGTTGCTTGAGAAATTCATTGCTAAAGGCGGGTCTAAAGTTACGGCTGATATTATTCAAAACGAAATTTCTGGCAAAGTGAAAGCTTTAGGCCTGTAGTGATGAGCACTTTATTAGCTGTGTTCAAAAGAATGAAACCTGCTTCCTGGTTTGACTACTCAGCGCTGCTAAAAAATACTAGCCAAACATTGGTCGGGATGGCGAGATTTGAACTCACGACCCCCGCCTCCCGAATGCGTTTTATACCTCTATTTCTCATATACTTCCACTTACCAACATCTACGTCCTGATACCTAATATCGCCACTACACCCTTCTATTGTAGCGTATATACACCATCCATCATTGTATGTGTTGGTCACGATAAGTAAACTGAAGTATATACCAGTTGGACTTACGGTGGACTTATATCTTGAAAACACATATCACAGCACCGAAAATGAAGAACCTGAATCCCTCTGGCGAACCGTATGAGGTCGTAGACGACGACATAACGGGGTTCTTGGCCCGTGTCCAGCCATCAGGGGTTATCACCTTCTACTACTCCTATCGCGCTCAGGATGGTGCTAGACGCCGCTTTAGACTGGGCAAGCATCCCAGTACCACGGCCCCTGCGGCGAGGAAAGCAGCAGAGAAACTTGCGGCACAGGTAGTCCAGGGCGGTGACCCTCACATGGAGCGTAAACATGCCAGATTGAAACGCGTGAAGTCCAAGCATGAGACGCTAGGCGGCTTCATCGAATTGAAGTACAAGGACTGGGCATTGACCCATCAAAAGCGCGGTACAGAAACGCTCACTATGCTTGAAAGCAGTTTCAAACACCTGTATCCCAAGAAGCTCATGGACATATCTGCCTGGGATATACAGAAATGGCGATCAGAGAAGGACAAGGCAGGGTTGAAGGCATCTACCATCAACAGGAAAGTAACTACCTTGAAGGGAGTGCTGAATAAGGCGGTGGAGTGGGACGTAATCTCACTGAATCCTTTACAGAAGGTGAAACCGATAAA
>Ga0187833_10003085_pt1 | contig 17226 bp, 18 predicted proteins | sample ETNtaG_37_FD_167968 | JGI IMG/M metagenome (GOLD analysis project Ga0187833, IMG submission 167968) | Marine microbial and viral communities from oxygen minimum zone, Eastern Pacific Ocean - ETNP2014_SV_400_PacBio MetaG (Illumina Assembly) | ecosystem: Environmental > Aquatic > Marine > Hypoxic...
CTTTAAAAAAAATAATCAAAAAAGTTAACCAATCAAAACGTTCAATTATTGAACATTAACTAGATTTTTAGAACTGGGAGAAAAGGTTCAGATGGTAAAATTGAATTCAGGTAGTTATGCCGTTGATACAATAAAAGATTTAAAAAAAGTAGAAAATGTCATTAAAAAACAAAATATCAGATAAAAATATAAAAATTTCAAACAATTATGATTTCTAAAATAAAATTTGTTTTTAGCGTTTTAAACGCAACACAAAAAAAAAGATTTTTTTGGTTATTTTCTTTTATGGTTTTTAGCAGCTTTTTTGAAATTTTAAATATCGTAGCACTAATAGATTTTGCCAATTTTTTAAGCTCTCATAGTTCTGGTAAGTATTTTGGATTTTTCGAAAAGGTAATGAGCTTACTTAATATCAATTATATACCTGATATTCAATTACGTGGCTTTATAGTTATTATAATATTAATCTTAAGTACTATTTCTTCACTAATGACGATATATTTGTCAGCAAGATTTTCTTATTTTACGGGAGGAGAACTAGAAAGCAAACTTTTTAATTATTACTTAAAAAGAAATTATTTATTTCATTTGGATACAACATCTTCAAAACTTTTAAATAATATTTTTGAGCTAGTTAAAAGAATAACAGACTTTTTGTTAAATGCTTCTCTATTGATATTGTCAAAATTAATATTTTTAATCCCTTTAATTGTTGGACTGATTATTTACAAAACTAAAATAACTTTAATTGTTTGTTTTTTATTTATAAGCCTTTATTTTATTTTTTTTAAAATTTTTAGAAAAAAATTGTCATATTTAGGTGAATTGCAAACAAATATGACCAAAGAAAAATTTTCTGTATTACAAGAGGGTTTTGGGGCAATTAAAGAAATTAAAATATTAGATAAATATAAATTTTTTCAAACTAAATATAGAGATATATATTCACTTTATGCTCAATTAATGGTCAAAAGAGAAATGATTGGAAAGTTTCCAAAACACTTTATTGAGTTTTTCACCTTTGCTGCATGTATTTTTTTAATAACTTATTTAAATCGAAATTTTAATTATAGTTTTAATCAAATGGTTTTTAATCTTTCATTTTTTATAATTTGTGCATATAAAATAATACCAGCATTTCAACAAATTTATTACCATGTAGCTGTTATAAGATATCATATTCCAGCATTAGATGCAATTTCATCGGATTTCGTTGAGGTAAAAAAAATTGAATTAAAAAATAATCTGATTGAAATTAAAAATTCAAAGTTTAGTAATTTTAAGTTAATTTCAGTTAAAGATTTAAATTTCAATTATAAAAACAGTAAAATTTTTGCTGTTAAAAATTTATCCTTTAATATAAACAGGGGTGAGAAAATTGGGATTACTGGGCCAAGTGGCTCTGGAAAAACAACACTAATTCATATTTTATCTGGGTTGATCAAACAAAATTCCGGTCAATTACGAATTGATAATGAAATTATAGAACAACATAATTTGAAAGCTTGGCAAGGATTATTAGGTTTTGTGCCTCAAGCAACATTTATTACAGAAAAAACAATAAAAGAAAATATTGCTTTTGGAGTTAATGAAAATGATATTGATGACAAGAAATTAAAAAAATTCATTAATTTTTCAAAGCTCTCAGAAACAGTTAACTCATTATCAGAGAAAGAAAATACGAAAGTAGGGGAAAGAGGGATTAAATTATCAGGAGGCCAACAACAGAGATTAGGTATAGCAAGAGCCTTGTATACCAATCCCAAAGTAATAATTTTTGATGAAGCCACAAATGCGCTTGATGTATTAACCGAAAATGAAATTTTAAATTCTTTAGATGAACTTGGCAAAGACATTACCATTGTAATGATTGCTCATAGATTAGAGATAATGAGAAGATTCGATAAAATAATATTTTTAAATAAGGGAAAACTTGATGGCTTCGGTTCTTTCAATGAACTTATGCAAAATAATGTTAATTTTAAAAATCTTGTGGAGGTAAATAAACTAAATGGATAAAATTGGTCTTCATGCACCAAACATAAACTTTCGAGAGAGCTCAAAAATTATTAATAAATGTTTAAAAAGTAATTGGGTATCAACCGATGGCAATTTAGTTAATGAATTTGAAAAAAGAATTTCAAAATTTACTGGAGCAAAATATACAATTGCATGTAATTCAGGAACTTCGGCATTACATGTTGCTTTGAGATTAGCTGGTGTGTCCAGAACAGACGAAGTAATTGTACCAACTTTGACATTTGTTGCTCCTGTAAATTCCATTATTTATAATAATGCGTCACCGATATTTATGGATTGTGACGATTATTATAATTTAGATATAAAAAAAACTATTAATTTTTTAAAAAAAGAAACTTTTTTTAAAAATGGATTTACTTTTAATAAAAGGACCAAAAGATGTATCAAAGCGGTCTTGCCGGTCAATGTTTGGGGAAATGCCCTTAGATTGGATAATTTAAAATTTATTTGTGATAAAAAAAATATCAAAATTATAGAGGATGCTAGTGAAGCATTAGGTACTTTCTTAAAAAAAAGAAAAAGAAAAATACACGTGGGTCTATGTGGGTTAGCTGGCTGCTTATCTTTTAATGCAAATAAAATAATAACTTCGGGTTGCGGAGGAGCAATAATTACTAATAATAAAAAAATAGCTTCAAAGGCTTTATTTTTGACAACACAAGCGAAAGAAAATTCTGTAGAATATATTCATAGCGATGTGGGATATAATTATAGGCTTACCAATATATCAGCTGCGTTAGGAATATCAGAATTAGGTCAGATTAAAAAAAGATTATTAAATAAAAAAAAATTGCACGAAACTTATAAAAAAAAAATTTCTATAATTAAAGGTTTAGAAGTTGCAAAAACTCCTAATTATGCAAGTAATAATCATTGGATAAATTTGTTGATTTTAGATAAAAAATATCATTTAAGCAAAAAATCATTAATTAAGAATTTTTTTAAAAAAGATATTGTAGTAAGGCCTGTATGGAAACCAAACCATTTGCAAAAACCATTCTTAAAGTATCAAAGATATAAGATTTCAAAGGCTGTTGATTTATATAGAAGAAGCATTTGTATTCCCTCTGGATCTGCGATTAAAAGTACTCAAATTAAAAAAATTTTTGATGTGTTAATAAGTAAATAAAAAAATATAAATTAATTACCTCATTAAGAGACGAAATGAATAAAAAAATATTGATAACTGGTGTAGTGGGCTTTATAGGTTCCAAGTAGTTTTTATTTATAATTATGAACAAACATTCAAAAATATTATTCTTTGGTAAAAAAAATTGTACTTTTAGTAGAAAAGTACTTTATGAACTTAAAAGAAATTCAAAAAATATAAAATGTATTTACTCTAAAAATCCAAAAGCCAAATTATCTAAAAAAATATTAAGATGGAAAGGCGATTATATAATTTGTTTTAGGTCTTATTTTATTCTCCCGAACATTCTTATTAAAAAAGCATCTGTAGCAGCGATTAATTTTCATCCCGGACCACCTAACTATAGAGGTATTGGTTGTGTAAATTTTGCAATCTTTAATTCTGAAAAAACTTACGGTTCAACATGTCATTTGATATCAAAAAAAGTTGACTTTGGAAAAATTATTGATGTGAGAAGATTTAAAATTAAAGACAAAGATAACATTAACTCAATTCTAAAGAAAACTTCTAATCTACAATTCGACCAATTGAAAAAATTAATTAAAAAATTAAGAAGTAATACTAATAATCTTAAATATATGATTAAAAAATCTAAAAAAGAGAAATGGTCAAAAAAACTTTATACAAGAAGACAACTTGATGATCTTTATAGAATAAACAAAGGAACTAAAATTAATATTACTAATCTTGATAATTATTTAAAATCTACTGTGACTGAAAAATTTATGCCTTTTATTGAAATTAAAAAAAAAAAATTATTTTTATCTAATAAAAAAAATAAATTATGAGAAAGCTTTTAAAAGAGATTTTAATTCAATCTAACTCATCAATTACAAGCGCACTTAAAAAATTAAGTAGTTCTGGTTTAAAATGCTTAGTTGTAATCGATAAAAAGAAAAAATATTTAGGGACTATTACTGACGGGGATATAAGAAAAGAAATATTGAAAAATAAAGACTTTTCAAAAAAAGTAAGCAAAGTTTATAATTCAAACAGTATTTATCTAACTACAGAGAATTTTAATAAGGTAAGAGCAGAAAAGCTTGTTAAATCAAAAGGAATTACTTTAATACCTATTATAAATAAAAATTTTGATCCAGTTGATTATTTTGATCTTTATGAAAGTCTATCAAAGGAACGCAAAAGAGATCAGGGTCACCTAGTTATTATTATGGCAGGGGGAGAAGGTAAAAGATTGCAACCTTTTACATCGATACTGCCTAAACCACTCATACCAGTTAGAGGAAAACCGGTATTAATTCATATAATGAATTTATTTAAAACACACGGATACAATAATTTTTGTATTTCAGTTAACGCCAAAAATAATGTTTTGAAATCATATCTCAATGAAATTAAAAAAATTTACGATTTTGATTATATTCAAGAAAGGACACCATTAGGCACCGCAGGCGCATTAAAAAAGATTAAGAATATAAAAAAAACATTTTTTATAATTAACTGTGATAATTTATTTAGATTGAATCCAAAAAATTTAATCAGTTTTCATAATGACAATAATAATTATTTAACTTTAATTGCTTCTGTAAAAAAATTTAATATTCCATATGGTGTTTGTGAATTAGATAAAAAAAAAGGGAATTTAATTAATATGGAAGAAAAGCCTAAAAAATTTGTTTTGGCTAATACAGGTCTTTATGTTTGCAATCCAAAAATATTAAATTATTTACCGAATAAAAAAAAATTTGGAATGAATGATGTTGTAAATATTCTTTTGAAAAGAAAAAGAAAAATAGGTGTATTTCCCATTAAAGACACTGAGTGGAAAGATACGGGCAATTGGCTTGATTATATGAATGTTATACAAAAAAGGTAATTTATGAAGAAAAAATTTCAAGATCCCTTAATACCAAGAAAAAAAAAAATTACCGACATCATACAGTTCGATAAAAAGGGTAATCCACTACCATCAGTGGTGGAAATCAGTAATTCAGGTATGTGCAATAGAACATGTTCTTTTTGTCCAAGAAGTGCACCTGATTATGTTCATAAAAATGAGTTTGTATCTACTAAATTAATTGAAAAAATTTCCTTGGAGTTGTCAATTTATAAATATAGCGGAATATTTTTATTCTCCGGATTCGTTGAGCCATTGTTGGACAAAAATATTTACAATTCAATTGTTATAATTAGGAGTCATTTACCCAATGCCAGAATAGAAATGGTAACTAATGGAGATGTTTTAAACGAAGAAAGAACTCTTAAACTTTTTAAGTCTACATTAACAACACTTTTAATAAGTATTTATGACGGAAAAGCAGAAGCAGAAAATATGGAGAAAATGCTTAGAAAGATCGGATTAAATGATGAACAATACAAAGTCAGGCATAGATATCTTCCAGAGTCCGAAAACTTTGGTATTACATTAAGTAACAGATCGGGAACGATGGAAAATGCAGAATACAAAATTCCTTCGCTTAAGGAACCATTAAAAAAAAATTGTTATTACCCTCATTATACTTTTTTCATGGACTATACAGGAGAAGTGCTTGTTTGTTCTCATGATTGGGGAAAAAAATTAGTGGTAGGAAACCTTAATACTGATAGTTTTATTAATATATGGTTAGGAAAAAAATTTAAATTTGCCAGAGAAAAACTACTTAAAGCTGACAGGAATTTTTCTCCATGTAATAAGTGTGATGTTGATGGGGAACACATGGGTAAAAATCATGCAGAAATATGGGAGAAAAAAATATTTAATATTTAAATAATTATGACTAAGAGCATTTTAATTCTCGGTGGTAGTTCAGATATTGGCGCGGATCTTACCAAAAGACTTCTTGCAAAAAATTTTATTATTAAAGCTCATTATTCTAATAATGATAAGTATTTAAAAAGAATTAATAGCAAAAAATTGAAATTAATTAAATTAAATTTTGAAAAATTAAATTCTAACAATGCTGAGCGTTTAATAAAAAATAAATTTACATTTAAATATGATATAATAATAAACTTAGTAGGTTATGTAGATCAAAAAAGTTTTGAAAACACATCTTTAAAAACCATGTATAGTTCTATAAAAAATAATGCGCTTATCCCTTTTTTGATAATTCAAAAAACAGTTAAAAATATGTTAAAAAATAATTTTGGAAGAATAGTAAATTGTTCAAGCATTGGAGTAAAATTTGGAGGAGGCAAAAATTCTTTTAATTATTCACTTTCAAAACATTGTTTAGAATTCATACCAAATGCATATAAAGACTGGGCAAAAAAAAATGTTTTGATTAATAATTTAAGAATTGGAGTTACGGATACTAAAATTCATAGCCGAATGAAAAAAAATAAATTTATAAAAAAAAGAACCACGCATATTCCTATTGGTAGATTAGCAAAAAAAAGTGAAATAAGCTTTTGTATAGCAAATCTTATTAATGAAGATAATTCTTTTATGACCAATGAAACGATTACTGTTTCTGGCGGAGAATGATTTATCAAGAAATATAAAAATAGGTGTATTCCCCATCAAAGACACTGAGTGGCAAGATACAGGTAATTGGCTTGATTATATGAACATTATAAATAAGAGAACCACATGAAAAGTAAGAATGGATTACCATTAGAGATAAAATATTGTGTTGAGTGCAATTTAATAAACCAAAGAACAACCGGAAAGAATGAATATTTCCACACAGAAAATTCCATCCATAAAACAGTTGAATTTAATGAGCAAGGAGTTTGTGCAGGTTGTAGTTTTGTAAAAAAAGAATTTGATAAAACTGTAAATTGGGAAGAAAGGGAAAAAGAGCTAATTACACTATGTAACGAACACAGAAAAAATAATGGCGAATATGATTGTATTGTGCCTGGCTCAGGAGGAAAGGACAGTGTTTTTGCGGCATATATCCTAAAGCATAAATACAAAATGAATCCTTTAACTGTGACTTGGTCGCCCCATTTGTATACTGAGGTTGGGTGGAAAAATTTTCAAAATTGGTTACATAGAGGCGGTTTTGATAATTATCTTTATACTCCGAATCCTAAAATTCATAAGCGAATAACAAGAGAAGCAACAATAAGATTACTTCACCCGTTTCAACCATTTATTCTAGGTCAAAAAACTTTTGCAGTTAAAATGGCTGCAAAATTTAATATTCCATTAATTTTTTATGGTGAGATGCAAGGCAAAGGTGGAAAAAAAATTTCTCACAAAGCTAAAACTTTTAGTGAAACTAAAGATCAAAAAGGTTTTGAGATGGATCCTCTTGAAGGGAAAAAATTTGAGGAGGCTTATTTAGGTGGTAAACAGGTAAAGGAATATTTAAAAGAGGGTGTATCCTTAAATGATTTACAAAGCTATAAACCTTTGGACATTGAAATTGTAAAGAAAAATAAAATCCAATTTTATTATTTGGGATATTTTTTAAGATGGATACCACAAGAAATGTATTATTTTGCAGCTAAGCACACAGATTTTAGCGCAAATCCTCAGAGGACCGAAGGTACTTATTCAAAATATATAAGCCTCGATGATAAAATCGACGGATTTTTTTACTATACAAGTCATATAAAATTTGGCATTGGAAGAGCAATGTTTGACTCAGCTCAAGAAGTTAGACATGGACATATTACCAAGGAAGAGGGAAAGACACTTATAAAAAAATTTGATGGAGAGTATCCACAAAAGTATGAAAATGAATTTTATGATTATATTTCAATGAAAAAAGAAGAATTTTTGGAGCTGTGTGATAAATTCAGACCTGATCACTTATGGGAAAAAAAATCAAATTATTGGACTTTAAAGAAACCTTTATAAAAGAGTAAAATTTTGTACAAAAGAATAATTTCAAGGCTAGATATAAAGAACGGTATTTTGGTCAAAGGGATCAGTTTAGAAGGTCTAAGAAACTTAGGAGATCCAGAGTATTTTTCAAAAGTTTATTATGACCAAAATATTGACGAGATACATTTTCAGGATGTGGTGGCAACCCTTTATAACAGAAATGTTTTATTTCAAATAGTCGAAAGAAATTCAAAAAAAATATTTGTTAATGTTTCAGTTGGCGGCGGGATAAAAAGTGAGGAAGAGGTTGATAAATTACTGAGGATTGGTGTTGACAAAGTAGTAATAAATTCTGCCGCAGTAAAAAACCCGGAATTTTTAAAAAAATTAGTGATGAGATATGGTTCTTCAACAATATCAGTCAATGTTGAAACGGCCAAAATAAATGAAAAATATGAGATTTTAATTGAAACTGGTCGTGAGAGAACAGGTTTAGAGCTTTATGATTGGATTGATCAATTACAAAATTTAAGAGTAGGTGAAATAATTGTAACTGAAATTCCTACGGAGGGAAGAAATAAAGGTTTTAATATTAATTTGTTTAAAGATCTACGAAAGAGAGTCGAGACACAATTAGTTGCACATGGTGGAGCTGGTCCCTTAGACAATATAGTTAAATTGTTTAAATATTGTGATGTTGACGCGATATCAATAGCTTCTTTATTTCATTATCACTACTTAAAAGCAGCGAAAAATTTAAAATTAAAAGGGAGCAATTATTTTGTTCAATCTCTAAAAGACGATGAAAAGAGGGGTGTTTCTATAGCTGAATTAAAGAAACATTTATTTTCAAAAGGGATAAAGGTCAGGATATGAAAAAAAAACCAATTGTAGGATTAGTTGATACGGGTACATCAAACATCAAAAGTGTCACTTACGCTTTGTACGAAAATAATGCCAAAGTTTTACAAATTTCTAATTTTAGAAAAAATGAAAAAATTGATGCTTTGGTTGTTCCTGGCATTGGTAGTTTCGGTTATGTAATGGAAAGACTCAAAAAAGAAAATTTAGATCAATTTATTTTAGAAAAAGTAAATAAAAAAATACCAAGCCTCTTCATTTGTGTAGGCATGCAAGTGCTTTTTTCAGAAAGTTGTGAGTTTGGTGTTCATAAAGGTTTAAACATTTTCAAAGGGAAAGTAAAAGAAATAAACAGATTTGATAATAAAAGTCAAAAAAAAAGAAATATTCCATTCATTGGATGGAACAAAATTATAAAAAAAAAAAATTGTAAAATTTTGAATAACATAAAAGATGAAGAATTTTTTTATTTTACCCATTCTTACTATGTTGAGCCTGAAAAAAAAGAAATAATTTCAACATATGCAGATTATTTAAATTTTACATACTGCTCAAGTTTGTCCAAAGACAATATATTTGCCACTCAGTTTCATCCCGAAAAAAGTGGTAATCATGGTTTAAAAATATATAAAAATTTTCTGGAGTTAATTTGAAAAAAAATAGCCTATATATCTACACCGATTCACCTTCAGGATGTCTAGGGTGGCGTAAAACATTTCCCAGTTTTCCGAAAAAATTTAAATTAAATAAATATATTTCTAAGTATGTGACTGCAGAAAATATCAGTTTTTCAAAAAAAAAAATTCATGATTATTATAGATCAACACCAAGCAGTGATATTCCTAAGAATCTGATATATATAAATAATACTTTCGAGCTCGAGTCTTTTTTACAAAAAGTTTCTAAAAAAGATTTAATCTTTGTTCGCGAAAGATCTGTTACCGCGGGCAGATTGCAAAACTATGATTTAAGATTATTTAAAAAATACAATGTTAGAACAATTTTCTTAGAATATTATCCTTGGTTACTAGCCTATTATCCTTGGATTAGGTGTAATTTTAAAAAAAATTATAGTCTTAACCTCTTTAGATTTCTTTGGAGACATATAAAAAAAATTATTTATTCATTTTATCAAATAAATTATGAGCCCACATATTTGATTGGTTCTGGTGAGGAGGCGAAAAATACATTCAAAAAATCTAATATGAAAAAAACAAGATATATAAACTGCCCTAGTTTTTGGATTGATATATCTAAAAATAAAAAAAATTTTAAAAAAAATAAAATAATATATGTTGATGAAAATGTATATTTTTCAAGAGATCAGTATTTATTTGACAAAAATTATAAAAAAACTTCTGATGTCGATCTATTTATTAGAGATTTAAATATGTTGTTTGACATTGCTGAAAAAAAGATGAATTCAGAAGTTATAATAGGTTGTTCAGAAAAATATAGATATAAAAAAAATATATTTGGTGGGAGAAAAATAATATATGGCAAAACTTTAGAATTAATTTCATCTTCTAAATTAGTTTTGGGACATAGATCCGATGCGCTATTCCAAGCAGTATATGCCGAAACTCCAACGATCTTATTGAAGCATAAGACATTTGCTTTAAAAAGAAATTTATTTATTAATTTAAGATCGATTAATCATTTTAATAAAAAAGCTTATTTTATCGAAGATTATCTCGATAAAAAAGTTGTAGTTGATTTTAATATAGATAAAAATTTTGTCAGAAAATTGGTTAAAAACCATTTTTTGTCACCTGGCATAAAAAAAGAAAATTTTTCAAAAAAAATTGTAAGAGAATTAAATCAACTTAATTAATTTTAATAGCTTAAAAAATAAAAAATGAAAAGAACAATTATTATTGCAGAAGCTGGAGTTAACCATAATGGAAAAATAGATATTGCAAAAAGGTTAATCTTAAAAGCTAAAAACATTGGCGCTGACTACATCAAGTTTCAATTATACGAACCTGATGAAATCTCTACAAAAAAAGCAGAAAAGGCTTTATATCAAAAAAAACATTCCCATAAAAAAGAAACTCAATATGGTTTGTTAAAAAGATTGCATTTGAATAACGATGAAATGTTTAAACTTTATAAATATGCCAAAAAAAAAGGAATTGGTTTTCTCTTATCGGTATTTGATGTTAAATCACTAGAATTTTTAGAAAAGATTAAATTAGATTATTTAAAAATTCCATCCGGTGAGATAAATAATCTTCCTTTTCTTATCTCAGTAAGAAAATTACAAAAAAATATTATACTTTCTACAGGCATGGCTAATTTAAAAGAAATAAAAACTGCTTATAAATTATTAAAAAATAAAAAAAAGAAATTTATTATACTTCACTGTACTTCTGCTTACCCAACTCCTGATATAGATGCGAATTTAGGATTAATAACAGTTTTAAAGAAAAAATTTAAAACTACCATTGGATATTCAGATCACACACAAGGAATTGAGGCTGCAATTTGTGCTGTAACACTAGGAGCATCCGTTATTGAAAAACATTTTACTTTGAATAAAAAAATGAAGGGTCCCGATCATACTTCTAGTTTGAATCCTTATGAATTTGAAAGAATGGTTTTATCAATTAGAAAAATTGAAAAATTTTTTTCAAAAAAAAAGTATTTCATCACAAGAAGTGAAATGAAAAATATTCCAATTGTAAGAAAATCAATTGTGGCCAGTAAGGATATTAGTAAGGAAGAAAAGTTTTCAATAAAAAACCTGACAACAAAAAGACCGGGCACAGGAATTTCACCCATGAAATGGTTTAAAGTTTTAAATAAAAAAGCAAGAAGAAAATTTGTAAAAGATCAATTAATCAGCCTATGAAAAATATTTTGATTGTCACTAGTTCTAGATCAGAATATGGGTTATTAGCAAATTTGATTAAAGGTATTTCAGAATCAAAAAAATTAAATCTACATATTGTAGTGACTGGTTCACATCTATCTTTTAAGCATGGAAAAACTTTAAGTGAACTTTTAGAAAATGATGTTCATATAGATAAAAAATTTTTTTTAGACTACACCCTAGATACAAATTTAGTTATTAGTAAAAATATATCAAAAATTGTCAATCAATTAACGAGATTTTTTACAAATAAAAAAATTGATTTAATGCTTGTGTTAGGTGACAGATATGAAATTTTTGCAGCAACAATTGCGGCACTTTTTTCTAAGGTAAAAATTGCCCATTTGCATGGTGGTGAAAGATCAGAAGGATCAATTGATGATTTATTAAGACATTCTATTACAAAAATGTCTAACTTACATTTTGTTGCAACGAATGAGTATAGAAAAAGAGTTATTCAATTAGGAGAAAATCCGCAGTCTGTTTTTAAAGTAGGTGCTTTATGCAACGATAATATAAATAATTTAAAAATAATAAATAAAACTACTTTAGAAAAAAAATTAGGATTTAAATTTAAAGAAAAAAATATACTTATTTCTATTCATCCAGAAACAAAAAATATAAAAGCTATGAATAGAAAACTTGAAAATTTTTTTTCAGCTATTAAGTCATTTAAAGACACCGGGATGATATTTACACATCCAAGCTCTGATGAAGGAAATTTTATGATAATTAGAAAAATTCAAAAATTTATTAGTAAAAATTCAAATTCAAAGAGTTTTAAATCATTGGGATTTAAAAAATATCTAAGCTGCCTAAGCTATTGCAGTGGTTTAGTTGGAAATTCATCTAGTGGAATTATAGAGGCCCCATTAATGAAAAAAGGCAGTATAAACGTAGGATCTCGTCAATTTGGTCGACAACTCAGTAAGTCAGTCATTAATTGTGAATTCACAAAAAAAGATATAAAAAATTCCCTAATCAAATTATTCTCAAAACAATTTAAAAAAAAACTACTTAAAGTGAAATCTCCATATTATGGAATTAATGTTGCTGATAAAATAGTGAGGGTTCTGGAAAATGTTAACCTATCAAAAGTTGGTAATAAAAAATTTTACGACTTGAAGTAATGAAAAGAAAAATTTTACTTATAGGATATGGTTCAATTGGAAAAAAACACTACAGAATTCTTAAAACAAATTTTAAAAACTACAATGTGGTTATTTCTTCAAATCATTTAAAAAAAAAAGTAAATTTCATAGATAAAAACAAATTTTATGCTTCCATAGTTGCTACTTCCGCTTCAAAGCATATGGTTGAATTAAAAAAATTAATAAAAAGTAGAACGCACGCACTTATTGAAAAGCCATTATCAAACAAAACAATAAATCCAAAATTAAAAGAAAGCATCTTAAAAAAAATAAAAAAAGATAAAATTTTGATTCAGGTGGGTTATTGTCTTAGATTTCACCCCGCGATCAAATATTTAAAAAACATATTAAATAAAATCCCCAAAAAAAAATTTTTAAATATTTCATTTATTACAAATTCTTATTTACCCAATTGGAGAAAAGGCAATTATAGAAAAAATGTATCTGTAGAGAAATCTCGTGGAGGTGGCGTATTAAATGAGCTAAGTCACGAAATTGATTTATTAATTTATCTTTTTGGTAAACCAAAATCTCTCTTTGCAAAAATAGGAAATAGCAAAACATTGGATTTAAATGTTGAAGATTATGCTGATGTGATATTCAAAACTAAAGATAATATTAATTTGACGATGCATATAGATTTTAATTCCTTTCCTGAAAAAAGAGATATAGAAGTTCGAACTAAAGACAAAACAATTAAGGTAGATTTAACAAAAAATATTTTTTATGAATTTCGTAAAAAGAATATAAAAAAGAAAAAATTTTTATTAAATCCTGATTATTTGTACATAAAACAATTTGATCATTTATTAAAAAAGATAAGGAAAAAAAACTTTTCGCATAAAAATTTCATAGAATCCTTGCAGGTTTTAAATATTATTAGATCCATTAGAAAATCAAGCCAAGACAATAAAATTCAATATATACTTTAGTTATGAGTAAAAAAATTTACGCTTTTATTTTTGCTAGAAAACATTCAGTAAGATTAAAAAATAAAAACTTACAGAAAATTAAAAATAAAACACTTGTTGAGCACAGCATAATAGTAGCAAAAAAAATTAAAAAAATTTCAAAAATTTTTGTTTCAAGTGACTCTCCAAGAATACTAAAAATAGCAAAAAAAAATGGAGTTTGTTCTATTAAAAGACCTAATTATTTATGTAAATCTAACTCAAAAGAAATTTATTCTTGGAAACATGCGGTTAATTTTTTAAAAAAAAGAGGGGATAATTTTGATTATTTTATAAGTTTACCACCAACGTCACCGTTAAGAAATGTCAACGATATAAAAAAACTAATTAACAAATTTGAAAGGAACAAATCAGATATTACTTTGACAGTTACAAGGACAAACAGATATCCTTTTTTTAATATAGTAAAAAGAAGTAAAGATGGAAGAGTAAAAATTGCAGAAAAAAAGAAGAAGAGTTATAGTAAACCAAACTGTTTTTTTGATATTGCCACAGTTGGATATATTACTAGACCTAAGTATATTTTAAAAACACATGATTTTTTTTCTGGTAAGGTAAAATCTTTAGAAATACCTAGAGAGCGTGCAATAGATATAGATGATACTTTTGATTTTAAAATAGCTTCAATTTTAAAAAAATAGTGATGATGGGCAAAAAGACTATATTAATTATTGGTGGGCATGGACTTCTTGGCAAGGAGATAGTTAAAAATTTAATTATAAAAGGTTTTGAAGTAATTATTTTAGATAAAAAAAGAGAAAAATTATTTAAGAAAGTAGATTTTTTTAGAGTCGATGTTACAAAAATTCATTCACTTAATAAGGCTTTCAAAAAGATATACAAAAAATATCAAAAAATTGATGTGGTTGTAAATTGCTCCTATCCAAAAAATAGAAATTGGGGATCAAAATTTGAAAAACTTAAATCCAGTGATCTTAAAGAAAATTTATATCTACAAATAGGTTCTGCAATAATAGTTGCGCAAGTTTCCTTAGGTTATTTTTTAAAACAAAAATTCGGTAATTTAATTATGATTTCGTCAATTTTAGGTATTTCTGCACCAAAATTTAATCATTACAAAAATACAAAAATGACTACACCTATAGAGTATAGCGCTGCAAAAGCTGGAATAATAAGTGTAACAAGATATCTTGCAAAATATTACGGAAATAAAAATATTAGAGTAAATTGCGTGAGCCCAGGCGGAATAAAGGATAGACAACCAAAAATATTTGCCAAAAAATATAAAAACTCTTGTCTTTCTAAAGGACTTTTAGATCCAGAAGATATTTTTGGAACCGTGGAATTCTTAATTTCTGAAAAGTCAAGATATATTAATGGACAAAATATAATTATTGATGATGGATGGAGTTTATAAAAAACCCCTAATGCCTAAAGAAAAAATTTTAATAACTGGTGCAGCGGGTTTTATAGGTCTCATCTTTGTGAGTTTTTTGTTAAGAGGGGTTATGATATTGTAGCTTTTGATCGATATAATTCAAATAGTCAATTTGGCTGGCTGGATCTAAGTCCTTACAAAAAAAGAATGAAATGTATATTGGGTGATATTAGAGATTATGAATCAGTTTATAAATCTATGAAAAATTGTAAAACTGTAATCCATTTAGCCGCGCTAATTGGTATTCCTTACTCTTATTTTTCTCCTCTAGCATATGTAAAAACTAATATTGAAGGTACTTATAATATCCTAGAGGCAGCAAAAAATCTTAATATGAAAAATATTATAATAACATCAACTAGTGAAGTTTATGGCTCAGCAAAGTATTTACCCATTGATGAAGACCATCCAATAAATTGTCAATCACCTTATGCAGCATCAAAATTAGCAGCAGATCAATTGGCTTTAAGTTTTTACAAGTCATTCAAATTACCTGTAAAAATAATTAGACCTTTTAATACTTACGGACCCCGTCAGTCGAGTCGAGCAATTATACCATCGATTATTAATCAATGTCAGAGAAATAAGAATGGAAATATTTTTTTGGGAAATTTGTATCCTACAAGAGACCTAAGCTATGTAGAGGATATTTGTGAAGCTTTTTTTTGTGTATTTAAAAGCAAAAAATTAATAGGTGAGGTTGTAAATGTTGGCAATAATTCAAACACTTCAATGAAAAATTTGGCTTTAAAAATTTCCAAATTAATGAATGTTAAAATTAGAATAAAATCGTCGAAATATAAAATCAGACCTAAATTAAGTGAGGTAGAAAATTTGAGATGCAATAATAAAAAAATCAAAAAATACACAAAATGGAAACCAAAAACTAGACTTGAAAATGGTATAAAAAAAACTATAGAATGGATAAAATCAAATCGATCTTATTACTCCGACACTTACACACTTTAAAAAAATACCAACTTTTTTTTTAACACAAAAAATAATTTTATGAAAAATAGCAGGATACTCATAATTGGTGGTACTGGATTTATTGGATACCATTTAGCTATAAAATGTTTGAAGTTGAAATGGAAAGTTACTAGCATTTCTTTAAAAAAACCAAGAAAAAAACGAAAATTAAAAAATGTTATTTACAAACTATGTGATATTTCACTTAAAAAAAAATTACATTATATATTAAAAAATCAAGAATATAATTATGTGGTTAATTTAGGTGGTTACGTTGATCATATAAATAAAAAAAGAACATATAACAGTCATTTTTTAGGTGCTCAAAATTTGTTTGGGGCTTTAAGAAATAAAAAAATTAGATCATTTATCCAAATTGGTAGTTCAAATGAATATGGAAATCTTAAATCGCCACATTATGAAAATAAAATTGGAAAACCAAAAACAATTTACGGAAAGTCAAAATATTTAGCATCTAATTTTTTATTAGAATGTTATAAAAAATATAAATTTCCAGTTACTATAATTAGATTTTATCAATTATTTGGACCTGCACAGGATACAAATAGATTTTTATCTCAACTAATCTATTCTTGTTTGAAAAAAAAAAAATTTTTCACATCAACTGGTGAGCAATCCAGAGATTTTTTATATATAGATGACGCGATAGACGCGATTATAAAGTCTATCATGACAAAAAAATCTAAAGGAAAAATATTTAATATAGGTGCCGGCAAAGCAATTATGCTTAAAAAAGTAATGAAAATTGTAGAAAAAAAAATGAAAAACTTTTATCCAGTCTACGGGAAGATTAAATTAAGAAAAGATGAAGCGAAAATTATTTATCCTAATACTAACTTGGCTAGAAAAATTTTAAAATGGAAAAATCAAACCAGTTTTAGCGAAGGGTTAGATAAAACAATTAATTTTTTAACATGAACATTTTTTTAACAGGGGCCAATGGATATTTGGGTAGAAACTTTATAAAAGAAGCCATTAAATACAATCACAAAATTTTTGCAACAACTAGAAAAAAAAAAATTAAAAAAAAAAAAAAGGAAAGAGGGAG
>Ga0187833_10003086_pt1 | contig 17225 bp, 20 predicted proteins | sample ETNtaG_37_FD_167968 | JGI IMG/M metagenome (GOLD analysis project Ga0187833, IMG submission 167968) | Marine microbial and viral communities from oxygen minimum zone, Eastern Pacific Ocean - ETNP2014_SV_400_PacBio MetaG (Illumina Assembly) | ecosystem: Environmental > Aquatic > Marine > Hypoxic...
TCATGATGATGATTGAGTCCATGGTCAGAAAAGGAGAATTAGATGAAATTCCTGTATATATTGATGGATTAGTATGGGATGTTACTGCAATCCATACAGCCTATCCAGAATTTTTAACACAAGATATTAGGAAAAGCATTTTCCATAAAGAAGCAAATCCATTTTTATCAAAAATCTTCAAAAGAGTGGGATCAAAGAAAGAAAGAATGGAGATCTATGAAGAAGGAGGACCTTGTGTTCTTCTGGCAACTTCAGGAATGCTTGTAGGTGGTCCATCTGTTGAATATCTTAAAAATCTAGCTTCAGATAAAAAACATTCATTAGTGTTTAGCTGTTATCAAGGAGAAGGAAGTATGGGAAGAAAGATTATGAATGGTCAAAGGGAATTAATCTTCAAAGAAGGAAATAAGACTGAAATGATTGAATTAAACATGGAAGTCCACAGATTAGAAGTAAGTAACCACTCAGACAGAGCTCAATTAATGAAATACATTCAAAATGTAACTCCTCGACCTAAGAAAGTCATTCTTAATCACGGAGAGAATAAAGCTTGTCTTGATTTAGCTTCTGGTATCCATAAAGGGTTTAGAATTGAGACAAATGCTCCTAGGAATTTGGAAGTTATTAGGATTAAATAAATAGTTTTTCTGGATGTGCTCTTCTATACAATTCATTTCTCAATGCTCTCTCGAAATATTTTTTCCCTACCTCTTGTAATATATTATCAACCTGATGTTGTAATTCAGGAAGAATGTGAGAAGTATACATGTGATGCATAGAAGATTCTACTACACCAACTCCAATAGAATACATGACTTTACTTACGTGATCTACTGATTTTTTCACAGTAGAAGGTAATATCGCTGAACCATAAATAATCATAGCAAGAGTTGTCGCTTGACATGCTCTTGTTACCGATTGAGGCTGAAAAAAAGTCATACTATCAGTATATCTTCGATTTATAAAAACTTACTGACTTGATGCTAATATTTATATAACATAGATTCTAGAGTATCTATATGACAAACTTGAATGTTGAGAAAATAGAATCTTCTGATGAACAAATCATGGCTGCTGTGTTTACATTAATATGGACACTCTTAGTTATTGGTGGCATTTACGTTTTAAGAAATAAAGATTTATCAGTTACTGTTTTTGAATTTGTTATACTCGTATTAGCAATATATAGATTAATTAGATTATTTGTCTATGATAAAATTGCTCAATTTATTCGAGACTTATTTTTAGATAAAGTTACAAAGAAAGACAAAAAATCAGGTATGTTGAAAATTGTAAGACACTGTCCTAAATCAGGGATTAGGAGGAAAGTAACTCAATTAGTTTCTTGCCCTTGGTGTACAGGAGTTTGGATGGCAATGATTGTGTTATTTTTCCACTTTTATTGTCCGTATGCATTCTATGTGTTTATATTACTAGCATTATCAGGAGTAGCAACATTTGTTCAATTACTTGCTAATATAGCAGGTAAGTATGGGCATTAAGATATGAAAATCCTAATAGTTGGCGCAGGCTTAGCAGCTTGCCACTTTCTTGAAAAAGACCATGAAATTACTATCATTGATAATGCTCCTAGATTTGATACCATTGGATTTTCTATTTTTCTATGGCCTTCAGGTTTAGAAATTCTTGATAAAATAGGCATTGGTAAAAAAATTAGACAAAAAGGTCAGGCAGTCTTTGACAATGTTTACATTTCATCTTTTATACCCCCTAATATCAACTTACACAATTGTTTAAAAGACATATAAAAACATTCCTATACTACGTCAAATAGGAAAGTAATAGGATGAATGCTATAGTGGTACAGTATAGAAACTTTCCCAATTTACCTTATATTTATAAATGCCAATAAAACTTCAAATACTATGAGTTCCATAGATGACCATGTTGAAAAAGCACACAAAAAGTTTGTTGATGATGAAGCAAGTAAAGTGCGGAAAGAAAAAGACAGACTGAGTAGATTAGAAAAACCAGTAAATGATGTAGAAAGGACTAGACTGCTCATTGAAGAGATAGAAGAAAAATTACGCCAATATGAACATAAGCAGTATCAAGTATTAGCTGGAAATCATAAGATGAATAGTTGGGGAACTAGACTCTTCACAACACATTCTGTTGTATCAATTAATGATTTTACATACCGTGAACACTATAGTAAGGGCACAGGAAGTCACGAAACTGGAAGCTCAGGACGTTCATTTACACAGTTTTTTAATTATAAAGGGATTGAAAGTGTGATTACATTTAGTACAATGACGCAAAAAAATCTGAATCCAGCTAAATTACTGTATGTAAAAGAATTAGATTTAAGTGTTCCTCATGAGTTAGTGCATGACTTAATAGAACGGAAAAATCTCATTCCTAAATTAGAGGCTGCAAAACGAACATATCATCATTTTTATAGATGTAAATAAAGGTAAAAAAGACGATGATTTCTAGTAAATAGAGAATTTTACTCCCACATCTGACTGATTAAATCTTCTGGTTGTACGTGAGTATAGATTGTTGTTGTACTAATATCTGCGTGACCTAAGAATTGTTGTACCTGTCTTAAAGATAATAAATGCATCATTCATACACATAAAGATAGACCTAAGACCTGTTCTGACTTCCCCATCTTTATTGAAGAGAAGAATATTGGTTTATCAGGAAGATGCTTAGCTGTCCAACAATGTAAATTCTATCCTTATATATTACAATTCTTAGAAGCTGGTTATACAGTTAAAGAGAGTAGTAATTATGATAAAACTGCAAATTAGAATGAAAAGTGGAAAAACGGTAGGGTAATAATACCCAACCGTTTCCAAGCCCTTGCCGAGATTTGCACTCGGGATCTCCACATCTTTGAACTTCGTTCCAAGCCGTCAAGCCAAGCTTGAAGTTACCAATGTGACGCGTTGGCTACTTTGCTACAAGGGCGTATAGAATATGATTCCTAGACTTTTTTTAAGGTTTTCTATTAAAACTATGGGCCCACCCGGAATTGCACCGGGGATCTTCGCCAAGTCAAGGCGATGTCATAGCTACTAGACCATGGGCCCTTAAGAATTTGTTAACTCTAAGCCATTTATAACCTTTGCTGTGACTCCACTAGACTTGATGGTGCTCACAGAGCACCGGCCTCTCTGCATTTCAGGACATTACCCTGAAATGCAAAGGCAAAGCCTAGTGGTGCAAACACTTACTCGCAGTCGAAAGACTGCGAGAGTGGGGACTCTGTGAGTCCCTCCACCTACTTTATTGACTCAAAAGTTTCTTAGAAACTTTTATATACTCTAAACTAGACATTACACTCTATGAAAAGGGGGAATCAAGTTAGATATCTATTTGTAATTCTCTTAATTGTAGTATTATACCTAAGCTTTCTAGTATTAAAACCATTCATAACTCCATTACTCATAGCAATTATCTTAGCATTTATTTTCAACCCATTATACAAATGGTCAAGAAAATACATCAAAAGTAAATCATTAGCGGCTTTACTGATATCAATCATCATACTCACCCTAATCTCATTACCTACATTTTTCATTATTGACCAATCGGTTGATGAAGCTCAAGTCTTCTACTCAGTTGCCAGACAGAAATTCATATCAGGAGAAGTTATTCCTGTAAACTGTACAGATGAAACAAATACCTTATGTAAATCTTCAAACCTAGTAAAAACCTTAATTTCTGATCCCCAATTTCAGTTCTACATTAATGAAGCATTAAAAAATACAACGAAAGCAATCATCACCTGGGCTCAAGAATTCTTCTTATCAATTCCAAGATTAGCCTTATCATTATTCATAATCATCTTCTCAACATTCTACTTAATTAGAGATGGAGATGACCTCACAAAGAAAATAAAAAAACTTATCCCTTTGAATAAAAAACACCAAGCAGAAATTTCTCTCCAATTCAAACAAGTAACTTCTGCAATATTATATGGATACATCCTTACGGCAATGCTACAAGGATTCTTAGGTGGTCTGACCTTCTACATTGTAGGAATTCCCTCACCTATTCTTTGGGGAGTTATTATGTCAATCTTTGCATTACTTCCATTTGGAGGAACTGCATTAATACTAGTCCCGGCAATCTTATTCTCATTAGGTGCAGGAGATACGCAATCAACAGTGATATTAATCGTAGCAACTTTAATTATTGGAAATATTGATAACTTTGTAAGACCTAAAATAATTGGTAAAAAATCAGATATCCATCCGGTTGTAGTCCTTGTAGGAGTATTAGGAGGACTCTATCTATTTGGTATCATGGGCTTTTTAATTGGACCGTTAATCTTTGCCTTACTATTGACCTTCTTGAATATATATGAAACTGAAAGAAAAGAAATCTAATTTCGTTTTCTGTACGCTTCTAATACTGCAGAAGAGGACAACCCTAAAAGATGATGCATTAATTTTTTTTGCTTTGAAAAAAAAGGTCTATCAACATCAATATATGTGGCCCTATATGCAAATTTATCCCAATGATTCCCAGATCTTTCAAAAAGAATCTTCTTATTATGCATATCTAAAAAACCCAAGTCTACATTATACAAATGTAGACCATTTCGCACGCCTATAGGAACCTGTTTAGGAGGTGATTTCTTCCACAATTCATGATCTAAAAAAAATCGCATAAACTCATCACCATCATTTATCTCCGGAATCTCGTACATTTTATCACGTTTTTTTTTGGTAAAAAAATAAGGGAACATACTGTGAATCAACAACTCCTGCAATAACATCAATAGGCCTTGTCCAAACTCCACTCAGATATAAATTACGAACTACATCCAACTGCGAAGTAGACAGATCTCCATTGAATATTCCTTTATCATCAATATGAGATGGATAAATATCCCCACCGGGATGGGTATGTACAAACAATTGAGTAAACATATATTCTCCTAATTTAGGAAGTGGAATTTTACTCTCTACATCTTGAATAGATGTAAAATCTAAAAATTTCTCTACATGGTTTCGATTTACAATCGGAAAAAACTTTGTTGTCTCTCCCCCTACAGTATACTCATCACCGAGGGCAACAAATGGATCCAATCGAAAAACATCACTAAAAAAGGCCCTATGAACTTTATACATTGTTTCCATCTTTACTGCCATAGAAATCTGAATAATATTACACAAGTTTTCTACTACCTCTGTTGAAAATAATTTATGTTCTATTGAAGCTGCAGTCACATCAAAATGTATTCTAGATCTCATACATTTTTGAAAGTTTAAAATCATTTATAAAAGTTAGCAAAGTAAACAATAGATATTTAAAGGAATTCTGTACTCTTTTATATACACTGCTGTGGGACACACCCAGACAAAGTCTGTGGTTTCCCACGTGAAAAATTACATTTGCCACTGTGGGACAATCTGGTACTCCGCTGGCCTTGAGAGCCGGTTTCCGAAAGGATTTCCCAGTTCGAATCTGGGCGGTGGCGTTTATTGTTATTAAGGATTTCCCGGTTCGTGTCAATGTTACGAAGTAACTTGACAACTCCGAGAGCTTGCTCGAGAAGGAATCCGGGCGGCAGCGTTCTACTCTTTTTTGAGCATAAGAGGATTGGACGAAGTACAATTCTCTTATCCGACGTAGGAGTCAACTAACTTGTGTAGTTGTTCTGGGCGGCAGCGTTTCTATTTATTTTTAACAAAACTCAATAATTAACTAAGAAAAAATTACTCAATTTCTAAATGTTTCATAATCTTATTCAATTTCTCATTAATTAATTCAAATTCTCGACTTGTATTGTCAGGAGCAGGTGCCCTCTCAGATCGAGGATTTTCTTTATTTTTAAAACAAGGACTACAAAATACAGGTTTATTTGTTGTAGGTCTAAAAGGAACTTCGCATTCATCTCCACAGCCAGAACAAGTGACTCTAGTCATCTCTAGCTCTCGAGTATTTCGATTTCTACTAAATCCGCCTCGAGTATCATTACCAAATCTTCGATCAGAACCGCTTCGTCTATCTCGACTGTCAGATTCTCCTCGTCTACTCTTATATCCTTCAAATTTTGCCATAGAAAGAGTAATCTAGGTTCCTTTATAAGCGTTTGCAATAGTGGTATTCTAGAATATAACTTATTCAACAGTGTTATCTATAGTAGTATCTGATCCTGTGTATAACTGTGCTTCAACAACAGGTACCTTATCAAAAGTAGGCATTGTTAAACTATACATGGATTGGTGATAAATCATCTCCCATGCCATGTATCCTACTGCAATAGCACCTACCACTGCCAGAACAACAGTCTTAATAGTCTCATTTCTTGTTAGAGCAGAACCATTTTTAATATAATCCTCGATTACTGAATACTTATATACTTTCCCCCTCTCCGGTTCTGGAGATTCTTTATCTTCAGGAATTAATTCTTGACCCATACCCCCAATTCAAGAAAATCAATATATAAACTTTTGCCCTAAGGCTTATAAACATTTACCATATTCGTATCTAATGCAAATCAAAGATATTCCTATACCAGATGCTTTCAAAAAAATAATACAAGGAGCAGGAGTAAAAGAATTAAGACCCGCTCAAAAAAAGGCAATAGAAGAAGGACTTCTTGACTTCAAATCTCAATTAATCTGCACACCAACGGCTTCTGGAAAAACATTAATTGCTGAATTAGCCGCAATAAAAAACATTACAGAAAATAGAGGGAAAGTAATCTACATTGTTCCCCTAAAAGCATTAGCAACAGAAAAATTCAAAGAACTCAAAAAAAGATACAATCCATTCTTCAAAATAGCATTATCCATAGGAGACATAGATTCAACAGATTCTTACTTAACAGAATATGACTTCATCATCTGCACAGCAGAAAAACTCGATTCATTAATCCGTCATCAAGCTCCTTGGTTAAAATATGTCTCATTAGTAGTTATTGATGAAATCCATTTACTCAACGACCCCAGTAGAGGTCCTACTCTAGAAATTTTAATCACAATCTTAAGACAACTTCTAAAAAATATTCAAATCTTAGGATTATCAGCAACTATTGGTAATCCAAAAGAACTTTCAACATGGCTACAAGCAACGTTAATTGAAGATACCTGGAGACCTGTCACACTCCACAAAGGAGTCTACCTAGAAGGAGATGTTGAATTCAAATGAAAAAACATAGCACAGGTGCATTAACCAAAGAACAAATAGAAAAACAAAATACACTCTACAAAGAAAAGCATGAATACGATTACATTATAATCGGCTCAGGTAATTCTGCATTAACAGTAGGATCACTATTAGCAAAAGCAGGAAAAAAGATCTGCATGTTAGAAGCACATGACATCCCTGGAGGATATGCACACACCTTCAAAAGAGGAGAATATTCATTCTGCGCTCAAATACATTACATCTGGGGATGTGGCCCAGGTGGAAAAGTCTACGAATTTCTAAAAAAACTCAACTTAGAGAAAGACATCACGTTCGAATTATACAATCCAGATGGATACGATCATATGATCATGCCAGATAATAAAAGAGTAAAGATTCCCTTTGGCTATGATAAACTCATTGAAAACGTAGAAAAGGCATATCCTGGACAAAAAGAAAATATGAAAAAGTTTTGTAATATCCTCACTAAAATAAAAACAGAATTAAGCAAATTCCCACCTAACAATATCAAACTATGGGAATACGCAACCTTATGGCCATCATTCATCACTTTACTAAAATACAAAAATAAAACGTTACAAAATGTATATGACGAATGTAATCTTTCTAAAGAAGCACAAGCAGTCTTATGTGCTCAAGCAGGAGATTTTGGATCCCCTCCTGATGAGTTATCCATTTTTGGATATGTAGCATTATTTGGCGGCTACAATGTCGGTGCATACTATCCCACAAAACACTTCAAATATTACATCGACAGATTAGCCAAATTCATCACAGACCATAAAGGACATATATATTACCAAACAAAAGTTTCTAAAATAAATATAAACAACGATAAAGTTACCAGCGTAGAAACAGAAGACGGAAAAACTTTCACAGCAAAGAATTTTATCTGTAATATGGATCCTCAAGCAGCCTCCAAATTAATCGGACAAGAAAAATTCCCAGAATCTTTCAAAAAAAGTCTTAATTACAAATATTCTCCTTCAGGAATTATGATTTACCTAGGATTAAAAAAAGGATTTGATCCCAAAAAATACAATCTAGGCAAACATAACATTTGGCATATGACCCAATGGGATATGAATAAGATGTGGAAAGAAGAGATGGAAGGTAATTTTGAAAAGCCTTGGTTTTTCATCTCAACTCCAACTATGCATTCACAATATCCAGGCACCGCTCCAAAAGGATGCCATATTGTTGAAATTGAAACCTTTGTTAATTATGATATCTTTAAGGAAGAAATGGATAAAAGCTATGGGAAATATGTAAGAATAAAAAATAAGATAGCAGATAGATTAATAGATTTAGTAGAACAATATCACATTCCTGACCTCAGAAAACATATTGAAGTAAAAATAGTAGGAACGCCTACAACAAACGAGGATTTTGTCATGGCACCGTTTGGAAACGCATATGGTTCAACGATGACTCCAGAACAGATTGGTATTGGAAGATTAAAATCTAAAACACCTTGGAACAATTTCTTTTGGTGTAATGCTTCATCAGGGTATGGTGGAATTTATGGAACCGTAAATACAGGTATGCAATTATATCAAGACTTAACAGGAGATATCGTATTTGATCCTAAGAATCTTCCTTCAGATGAAGAATTTATAGCAGCAATTAGGAATACTTCTTGATAATCTGGTCAGCAACTCTCTGTCCACATCTAAATGCACCTTCTGTCCAAGTACTATTCAGATAATCACCACAAAAATAAATATTATCTTCTCCTTGACCTTCATCTAAAAATTCTTTAACATGGGTCAAATAACCTTGTGAATAGAGTGGCATTGCTTTTTCCCAAATCTGCAAGTCATGAAGTTTAAGATCACTCTCATTTGTAATATTAGGACACACTTTCAAAAACTCTTTCTGTACAGCTAAAAATATCTCATCACGTGACTTACTCATTAAAGTCTTAGCATACACATCATGCAACCAAATGGAAACTAAGGATCGGCCGTTTTGAATACACTCATCGCCCTTCATCTCTTCGTTAATATATGAAGAAATACAACCATTTTCCTTGAAAGGTACCCAGACAACACCGATTCCCTCTAAAGTCCCTTGAGGGACGGTAAATGCAACACTGATAGTACTAGAATAACGAACTGCATCTAACAATTTCTTTTGTGCAACACTGGGATTAACAAGGATTTTATGAGTTACATCAGCTGTTGAAGCACATACAACAGCATCATATATTTTATTATCAACTTTAACTTTACCCTTCTTACTTTCAATTTTCTTAACAGGTGTTTTCAGATGAACAGTAAACTTTTTCGCCAAAGCTTCAGGCAATGCAATCATCCCTCCCTTAGTCCTGTGTAGATACCAATCATCTTTTTGAAACTTAAGAGATTGCATGACACTCACCAATGCACTTTTACTAATATCTTTTGCTCTTTGAAACTGATACGCAGAAATAAAAGGATCTACAACATAATCAACAACTTCAAGTCCTAATGTTCTATGCATATAGTCATATGCATTCTCAGTATCATAATCAGTAGTAGTAGACAAATTTAGAAAATCAAGAGGTTTGTTTTTAATAAACAAAGTATAGAAAAATAACCGCATACGAGCTAATATACTAATAGATTTCAAAATTGGCTTTAACTTTCCATTTCTAAACGTTGAATAGATCAAGAACCTCATCTTCTCCCATTCTACATCATATTCTTTACATGAGTCTATTAATTCTGTATACAAATTACTCAAATGATCGGCCCCAATATCGAAATGGAAACCATTTTTAACGTTAGTAGACATCCTACCACCTAAAAATGAAGTTTTCTCAAACACTTCAACAGAAAAACCTGCTTTTTGTAAGCTATATGCACAACTTAACCCTGAAATACCTGCACCAATAACAGCAATTTTCTTCATAACATAAGAATTAGATATTTTATATTTAAACATGCCTAGGTACATTTAAAAATAGATCCTTATTTGTAGGCATAATGTCAGATAATAAAAGACCTGAACACAAAAATACAAGACTTTTTAGCTTAACGTCCAACATAGAAAGAATTCTCAAGACTTCTGGAGCTGTTGCCCAAGCTATCAATATTCAATATGAAAGAGATGAAATGTCCATTCCGCAAATAGAAATTTTGGTTCATGATGAAAATTTCAAAATACTGGAAAAATTTTTACCCTACCAACCCGGAAAGAGAAATAATCAAAAAATTCAATACTCAAATAAACACGGTGAGTATACCATTCTATTAAGAGAAAAAACAATGGCTGATATATAGGATGAAGAAACAAGGGGTTATGAAGCTCAAAAACCTACTTTAACTTCCTAAATGCTTCTCCTAACAAAGTCATAATAGTTACTCCAGAAATAAATCTATAGAATCCTAATAACAATACAGGAATAACAACAGTAAACGCTATATAATAATTAATCACCGTAATAAGTACTCCAAATACTAAACTGTATACAAGACCTGCAAACCAAGCAGTGAAATATGTCATGGTGAATGCATTAGAAAATACATGTTTAATACTAAATGCTTCTTTAAAACTGTCCATATCGATCCATAATAATACAGCATAAGGAGTAATATAAGCAATAACAATAGCAAGAGCCATGACAACCAATAAAAGAGGACCAGAACCACTTAAAATAGCCAGAGGATTGCCCCCTTCAACTAAGGTTAAAACCTCTCTCCCTAATCCTAGTATTAAAAATAATATAATAACAGGAATCATATAGACTAATCCAACAACAGCAGAAATAATACCGTTATAGAATAATTCTCCCCAATTTCTCCATTCAGGTAAGGTGCTATTATTACCAATGGTATTCTTTGCAGCTTCTAAAGTATACCCTGTTGCGAAGAAAGTAGTGATCAAATTCAAATATGGCACCATATAGAAAGCACTACCCACTAAAAGTTTCTTCCAATCGGTAAAAGGCCGTTTTAACGCTCCTATAAGATCCATAAGTTCATTTTATGAAGAATGGTATAAAAAGGTTATGTTTGGAGCGTAGCGAAAAACGTAACTGTTCGAGACCATGTTGAGAAAAGGTTACTTTTTTAAAAGAGATTTAATTCGTATTATTTATGTACCTACTCCCAGAACCATACATCAGAGAATTTGGTGGAAAAGCAGGTGCTTTCTTCTATCTTCAAGAATGGGGTGGATTTGAACAACATATGTTACCTTTAGATTATCTTGCTCCTAAAGAAAATTTTTCAAAAATTGCTCATAAATTTAATGATTGGAATAGGCGCCATATCATTCGTTCAACACACCCAAATGATCATGAAGGATTAGTAGATATATTACATACAGAACATCGTGTACAGGAAAAAAAAGAATTTCCTCGAGTTATTAAAGAAATAAGAAAAGAAGCAAATCACCCATCAGTATTTGAATATAGTGAATATGAAGGACAACCATATAATGGAAAAATTGGCATAATGATTCAACCTCAAGGACCACATGATAGGGGAAATATTATTGAGCATCCACATAAAAGAAATGTCTTTCTAATAGATTACGTGGAACCCACCATGGGGATAGATGATAACGTATATACAAAAGTAATTGTAGAAGATGGAGACATAAATATGATGTCATCATATGGAGGTCCAAAAGAAACTACAGTTCAACAAATAGTAGAATTATATCGGAAAATAAGAGAAACAGAATGGATTGAGCCAGATATGTCTTTTCAAATGGAATTTGGAGTAAATCATAATAATATGTTTCCGGATAAAGAATATGTGTTATTTTACCAAGCTCGTCCATTCAAGAAATTTGAAAGTTCACCATTTAAAATTACCAGTCCTTGGAAATTTGAATGTTATGGTATAACTCCAAAAGAAGGAATCGTACTTCCGATTAGGCATTCAAACACTTTCGAAAGGGTAAGCAATGAAGAAGAACCCTTTGCATGGATTCCTCATAACCTAAGAGGAAAATTCCCTGCAATTTTTCACCCTAAGAATATGGCTGCTTTCCTACCAGTTGGAAATAGAGTGAACTTCCTAGAACATAATACATTCAAGTGGATAAGAAAAGCTGATATATCAATAACCTGTCCTACATCATGCTATATATGGGAGAAAATGGAATCAGACAATATCAGGATAATTAGCAATGGAATAGAATTCAAAGTAGAAGAAGCCTAAAACCCCAAACTACTCAATACTTTCTCTTTATCGAAGACTTCTAAGTCTTCATACTGTTGTCCAGTTCCGAGAAATAAGATAGGTTTCTGAGTTACATACGAAACAGATACAGCAGCTCCACCTTTATCATCAACATCAGCTTTAGATAATATAATACCATCAATATTAACAGCTTCAGAAAACTTAGTAGCTTGCTCAACACAGTCATTTCCAGTAATACTCTCACCAACAAATAATGTCATATCAGGTTTTGCAACTCGAATAATTTTCTTCATCTCTTCAAGTAAGTTATCATTTGAATGTAATCTTCCTGCAGTATCTATTAACAAACAATCTACTTGCTTTGCTTTTGCATGCTCAACTGCATCGAATGCAACTGCTGCAGGATCGCTTCCGTAATCATGTTTAACCAATCTAATATCTAAGGTATCTGCATGTTTTTGTAATTGATCTATAGCAGCTGCTCGAAACGTATCGGCAGCAGCTAAGACTACCTTTTTACCTTGTTTCTGTAACATTTTTGCAACCTTAGCAATAGAAGTTGTTTTTCCTGCACCATTAACACCAATAAAACAAATAACAAATGGTTTGTTGTTTTCAATCTTCTGAATTAAATTCACAGGTTCAAAGGTTAAGATAGCATCTAAGCTTTTCCTTAAAGATTGCATAACTAAATCTCCTATCCCTCCACGAGGAATAGGCTTTGTTGTTAACTCTTGCTTCAAATCAGCTTTAATTTTTTCAATAACGGAACTTGCAACATTATTTTCTAGTAATACAACTTCTAAATTCCAAAATAATTCGTCAAACTTAACTTCAGTGATAGTAGTTGTAGTAAGAGGTGCTGTTATTTTCTTAAATAAACTTTTCTTCTCTTCAGGTGCTTCCACTTTAGGTGGAGTTACTTTCTCCTCAACAGGTTCTTCAACTTTTGGCTCTTCTTTTGGCTCCTCTTTAACTTCTGGAGTATCTTCCTTAACTTCAGGTTCTTCTTCTTTAACTTCTTCTTTTACTTCCTCAGTAACTTCAGGAGTTTCCTCTTTTACTTCTTCTTTTACTTCATCTTTCTTAGAAAAAAATCTTGAAAAAAACCCTTTCTTAGGTTTTTCATGCTCTTCATCAACTTTCTCTTCAACTAATGTTTCTTCTTCACTCACTTCTGGCTCGGGAGCTTTCTCTTCTACTGGTTCTTCTTTAACTTCAGGAACTTCTTCTTTAACTTCCTCTTTAACTTCAGATTCTTCAGCATCTTTAGAAAAAGCAAAGATTGCACCCTTTAGTTTATCTTTTAGTTTACCAAACATCTTACTTTACCAGTTCTTGGATACCTTGTTCCAACTTTTCAGATTGAGAATGTAATTGTTGAAATTGAACCACTAATTGTGCATAAATTTCTTCCATCTCTTTTTGTTGTTTTACTAACATCTCTCCTACTTCAGAAAAACTCTTTTTAACAGTTGTATTTCCACCAACATTAACTAATAGATCTTTATTGTCAACTAAAGTAGTTTTCATAAATACACCATTAGCAACAGGAACTAACATTTCAGAACCTTCTTTAACTTTCTTCATCTCGTCCAAATTTGCAATCACATTAGCTATATCTTGTAATTGCTCTTGAACCGTCTCAATTTGCTTTTGCAATTGTGTAACATGCTGTTGTACCATTTGGTACTCCATATATGCTTGTTTCATCTCTTGCTCATTAGGATTTTCAGCCATAGAATTCATGAACATTGGGGGGTTTTTAAGCTTTACGCCAATCCTAACTCTTTCTCTACCTTACCCTTAGTCTTCTTAAGATAAATCTGAATATCTCCAAAATGCTCCTTTTGGTCCATATCCAAGCTTCGATCGTTTGTCAAATGCAATACTGGCAAAAACGTTAACACTTTATCCATCTTCTGTGCATTCTCAGGCAACAAATTATGAAAAAAGATAGGTTTTTTTCCAAGCTTACAAAAAGTCAACACCCTATTATACACCTGTCTTACCATGAGACCAATATCCATCTTAATAGGAGTATAATCAAAATTGTCTGAAGGAATAGTTTTCTCAACCCTTCGTTTTTTCACTTCTAAAGCTTGTTCCAATGCATTAACCAAATCATAAATACTTACCTTTCTCTTACGAGGTTGAGGAGTTCTTGGAATTAACTTCTTAGCTTCTTCTGGAGTGAGATCTCGAGCTTGCATATTCTCTAGCTCTTCATAAAACTCTTCAGAACTCATATCTTCAGTGCTACTAATTAATCGATCCAACTCTACTAAATCTTCTTCAACAAAACGAGTAGATTTCATTCGTAATAAAATAGCAGCCGCCAAAACAACTTTACCACTCATTCGAAAATCTGCCTCTTTCATCTGCTTAACAATATCAATATATTTCTGAGTCAAAGAAGTCAAATTTACATCCCAAGGATTCATCCCTTGCTCTTTCACTAAATTGTACAGAATAGTCTGCCAAGTAACTTCATCCTCTTCTAATAACAGTTTGAATACTTTTTCTTGCATTGTGAATATACTACATGCAGTTTAACAGTATTTAAGCTTTTTGCCCTCTCGGACTATATGTAGAATAAGTGAACCATCCCAACATACCCACCAAATACAATATCCAAATACTAAACTCTAAAACAGAAGGATTACCATTATAACCAAACAATCCTTTTAGAAAACTACCAAATACTCCTTTTTCATACACAATATGATTAATATCAAAAAATACTGAAGTAACGGGAATGACAGACGCTTCCTCCAACTCATGCACACCATGTGCAAATAAACCTCCAGCAAATAAGACCAATAAAACAGTACTCACACCAAAGACATATTTCAATTTAAACTTCTTAGCCCCTAAAAAGAATAAATATCCAGCAATGATAGCAACTAAAATACCCATTAATCCTGATACCACACTAATAGTAGATGCATAGTTAGCTGCATGTAAAAATATGACGGTTTCAACTCCTTCTCGTAAGATAGCCAAAAATACAACTAAAATTATTCCTAACCTACCATATCCTTTTTCAAAATGAGAATCCAATTTAGTATGGATATCTAAAGCATGTTTCTGCTTCTGCATCCAAACTAACATAGAAGTTAACAAGACTGCACCAACTAACATAGTAATTCCTTCAAACAGTGCTTCACTTCTACCAGTAAATCCTCCTGCAATAAATGAAAATCCTATAGCAGCTAAAATACTAACAAGAACCCCAAAAAAGATGCCATAATAGACAGAACTTCTCAAATTTCTATTGTCAGTTTTGTCTAAATAAGACATAACAATCCCTACAACGAGACTAGCTTCTAATGTTTCTCTAGAAGTTATTAAAAAAGTTCCCAACATCTTAACGATTGTTAAGTCTAGCTAGTATTTAAGGATTATGCAATCTCTAAGGAAAAGACCTCCCCTTGTATGGAAAAATTCTGTGTCCATAGAACCTGAAAATGAGGTATAGTTTATAAAATAAAGGGTTAATTTATTCATAAATATAATTTCTATAATATTAGAAAAAAAGGATGCAGTGGCCGGGATTTGAACCCGGGTGTGAGCCTTGGCAAGGCCCAATCATATGTGACGCTTAGACACATGCCAAAACGGCGTATGCCTTTTGCGCAGCCACTAGATCACCACTGCATAAGTAAAAAAACCATATGCTAAAGTTGCCAAATAAATAATAAATGGGCCTGGTCGGACTCGAACCGACGATTAACGCCTTGTAAGGGCGCTGTCATAGCCACTAGACCACAAGCCCATCTACAAATTAAGAAATAAAGACTATTTAAAAACATTATTGTTTATTACGAATATTTCTCCAAAATCCTGTATTATTATGCACATATCGTTGCACAGTATATCTGAAAAACTGTAGGGTATTATCCTCCTCTTGAGCGATTCTTCCTAAACAATACAAAGCATTATTTTTCTCTTTATCAATCTGGGATCTTCCCTTTTCATCTTGAGGACGTTCTGTCTCATGAATAGCGACGAGTGCTGAATTAAAATCTTCTCTAGCCTTTTCATAATTACCATTTAGACGCAAAACTTCACCTCGACCATTTAAAGCCACATAATCGGATGGATTTTCATGAATAGATTGATTGAAAATTTGAGTAACTCGAAGAAAATCATTGTTTCTTAAGCAACATTTTCCTTGATGATTAGCGTATTCTGGTTTAGGATCCAAAGTAAAAGCATCCTCATATCTATCTGCAGCATCAGAATATTGTCGTAACTCAAAATAACATTCTGCCAAAAATATTTGAACTTCCAAATTTGTTTGATCTGTTTGTCTTGCTAGCTCAGCATGGTCAACAGCCACTTCAAGATTATCCAAACTTTCATATAAATATGCCAATTGCATAATATTGAAAATACGGTTGCTAGGATCTTTTGAATGCATACAATCAGGATTCCACATTAATTTAAAAATCTATGCTGAGAAACCTTTAAAAACAACTAAGATTCTCTATGGATTAAACTAAGTGCTTGGCCCTGTAGCTTAGTTTGGTTTGAGCGCCGGTCTTATATGACCACTAAGGTTCCAAAGTAACACCTTAGAAAAGCTTAGACAGCCGGAGGTCGGGAGTTCAAATCTCCCCTGGGCCACTCTTTTCTTTTTATAAAAATATGTAAACAATAAAATCAATATCAAAGCCACAACAACAACCGGTGCCCACAGGGCACAGTTGTTGTGGCAAAATAAATCAACTGAATAACATTCATTTAGCACCACTGCACTCTGTGAGTGCCGGTGGTGGTGCTACAACATCCAAAAAACTTTTTAAAATACTTAGAAACATTTATAAAACAATATCCAAACCAATTTATAATGCCCCCGTGGTGTAGTCCGGCCAATCATCTCGCCCTTTCGAGGCGAGGACTCGGGTTCAAATCCCGGCGGGGGCATTCTATCTCTTATAGTAT
>Ga0187833_10003089_pt1 | contig 17211 bp, 13 predicted proteins | sample ETNtaG_37_FD_167968 | JGI IMG/M metagenome (GOLD analysis project Ga0187833, IMG submission 167968) | Marine microbial and viral communities from oxygen minimum zone, Eastern Pacific Ocean - ETNP2014_SV_400_PacBio MetaG (Illumina Assembly) | ecosystem: Environmental > Aquatic > Marine > Hypoxic...
TAACAGACATGGGGCTATCTTTTGTAGGAACGCATCAAACTTTTAACATTAAGAAAGGGCAAAAACTCTACACAAATTCCGGTCATGCACCGATGGGATGGGGTTTGCCTGCAGCCGTTGGAGCTTGCTATGCATCAAAAAAATGTAGAGTAATCTGTTTAACTGGTGAAGGAGGATTACAAATGAATATTCAAGAATTAGCAACCGTTATGCATAATAAATTGCCAATAAAAATTTTTATCTATAACAATGGAGGATATTTAACTATAAAACAAACTCAGCAGTTAGGTTTTAATAACAGAATAATGGGCTCAAATTCAAAAACTGGTTTATCTTTTCCAGATTATAAAAAAATAGCTCAATCTCATAAAATAAAATATGTAAAGATTGCAAATAATAAAAATTTAAAAACTAAAATTAGTAAAGCTTTAATTGGTAACAAACCAATAATTTGTGAATTAATGATAGATCATAACCAAGAACAAATGCCAAAGGCAATTAATAAAAGAACTTCTAAAGGTAAAAGCGTACCTACAAAACTCGAAGATATGTATCCTTTCTTGTCTAGAGAAGAATTAAATGCTAATAATTACTGAGTTTAAACAAAATGGAAAAAACAAAAATAAACGCGGATCTTATCAAAAAGTACCACCAGGATCTTGTTTATAACTATTCTGAATATCCAACCAAAGATTATTGGAATTACGAATTTAAAGACAAAGAATATAAAGACTCACTAGCTGATTGGTTGCCAAAAAATAAAAATGAACCAATTCTGTTCTATGTTCACACTCCTTTTTGTGAACAGCTATGTTACTTCTGTACTTGCAGTAAATCTATTACTGGCAATTATGAGAATGTAAAAAATTATTTATATAAATATTTATTCAAAGAAATAGATCTATTATTTAATTTTTTAGAGGAAAAGAAAATTACACTTAATGTAAAAGAAATATATTTTGGTGGTGGCTCTCCTACATATTATAAACCTGACGATTTTAAAAAACTAGTTGAAAAGCTTAAAAGTAAGTTTGATTTTTCAAATTTGGGTGATTTTACTGTTGAGATAGATCCTAGAAGAGTTGATGAGGATAGATTGTTATTTTACAGTACATGTGGCGTAAATAGATTGTCTTTTGGTGTACAAGAATTTGATTTAAATGTTCAAAAAAGAATTAACAGAGTTCAGCCTGCTGAACTTTTTCATAAAATTTTAACTAAAAGAGTAAAAGAAAAATTTAAAACTTTTAATTTTGATTTATTGATTGGTCTTCCTGGACAAACCAATGATTCTATGGAAAAGACTATGGATAAAGTTATAGAAATTAAACCTCCACAAGTTCAACCAATGTTATTGGCATATAAACCGTGGGTTGCTAAATATCAGATAAAAATGGTTAAAGAAGGTCCTCTACCTGATTTTTTTGATAGAAAACAATTGTTTAAAATTGCGACAGAAAAATTAAGTCAGACAGGATACAAGCGTGCAGGATTTGAAACCTTTGTACTGCCCAACGATCCGATTGATAAAGCTATGAAGGAGAAAAAAGCATATTATAATTCTTTAGGTGTGCAAAAGGGTGCTGCAACAAATTTTGTTGCTGTAGGAAGTTCGGCAAAAGGCTCATTGGGGGACGATTATTATTCTCATAATTATTATAGCACGCACTTATATGAGAAGTGCCTAGATGAAGGAAAATTACCTATTTATAGGGGAATCAAACTTTCGGAAGATGATAAAATTAGAAGATATCTAATGAATGAAGTGAGAACCTATTTTAAAATAGAATTTAAAGAAATAGAAAATACTTTTAAAATCAATTTTAGAAAATATTTTGAAAAGGAATTATCAAGTTTAACTGAATATATTAAAGATGAATTAGTTTCAATTTCAAATGAATCTTTGATTATTACCGAACTAGGAAAAAACTTTGCTCCGCAAATTGCAAATGTTTTTGATAAGTACGACCCACCTTCGGTTACCTATAATGAAAGACTAAAAAGAATTAATAAAGTAGCCGTACATCCGTCTTAATTAATTTTTAAAAAATAATTGTTTTATATCAAATATGAAAAAATCTTTAGTTACAGGTGGAGCAGGTTTTATAGGAAGTAATCTCGTTGATGAATTAGTAAAAAAAAAACATAAAGTTATTGTCATAGACAATTTTGATACTGGGAGATTATCAAATCTATCACATCACTCTAAAAAAGATTTAAGAATTATAAAAATTGACATTTCGAGTAAAAAAAATTTAGATAAATATTTTAAGGGAGTAGATTATGTTTTTCATTTGGCTGGTATAGCTGATATTGTGCCAAGCATAGAAAACCCTAACAAATATTTTAAATCTAACGTTGTTGGTACTCTTAATGTTGTTGAGGCTGCTAAAAAAGCAAAGATTAAAAAATTTATTTATGCTGCATCTGCTAGCTGTTATGGAATTCCTGATAAGTTTCCAATAAAAGAAAATGCAAAAATAAATACCATGTATCCATATGCTTTTACAAAATGGCAAGCGGAAGAATTAATAATGCATTGGGCAAAAATATATAATTTTCCAGCAATCTCTATTCGTTTTTTTAATGCCTACGGACCAAGATCTAGAACCTTAGGAGCTTATGGGGCGGTATTTGGAGTTTTTTTGGCCCAGAAGTTAGCAAATAAACCATTAACAATTGTTGGAAATGGAAATCAAACAAGAGATTTTGTTCATGTACTTGACTTAGTACGCGGAATTATTAAAGCTGCTTTATCGAAGAAAGTGGGTAAAATTTATAATATAGGTAGTGGAAAAGAGGTTAAAGTAAATAAGATAGCGAAACTTATTGGAGGAAAAAAAATTTACATTCCAAAAAGACCAGGTGAACCGAATAGATCTCTTGCTGATATTTCAAAAATAAAAAAAGATCTTAATTGGTATCCAAGAATCAGTATAGAAGAAGGAGTAAGAAATCTTTTAAAAAATATTCATCATTGGAAAGATGCACCTGTTTGGACGCCTCAAAGTATAAAAAAAGAAACAAAAATTTGGTTTAAATTACTAAAAGGCCAATAATTATTTATGAAGAAAATTATTTCAATTGAAATTTTAGCGAAAACTATTTCAAAATTAAAAGCTAGAGGAAAAAAAGTTGTTCTTTGTCATGGGGTTTTTGACTTGCTGCATATAGGACATATCAATCACTTTAAAGAAGCTAAAAAGTTAGGCGATATTTTAGTAGCCACTGTTACGCAAGATAAATTTGTTAACAAAGGTCCAAATAGACCAATTTTTTCACTTAATACAAGAATGGAATCTATAGCTGCGTTGAAAGATATTGATTACGTTGCACCTAATATGTTTTCTAATGTAATACAGTTGATTAAAATGTTAAAGCCAAACCTATATTGCAAAGGAAAAGACTATAAAAATTACAATTTAGATGCCACCAATCAAATTAAAAAAGAGGCCTTAGCTATTAAAAGTGTTGGTGGAAAAATTATTCACACTGAAACAGAACTATTTAGTTCCAGTAAAATTATCAATCAAACCAACATAAATTTATCAAATGAACAAAAATCTTTTATAAATAAAATTAAAAAAAATAAAAAGTTCAATACTGATAATAAAATTTTAAGTACTATTAATTCATTTTCAAATCTTAAGGTTTTAGTTATTGGAGAGACTATTATAGACGAGTATGTTTTTTGTGAAGCGTTAGGAAAATCTGGAAAAGAGCCAATGCTGGTTTTGCGTGATATGTACAAAGAAAGATATTTAGGAGGAACGGCAGCTATAGCCAGAAATTTATCCAGTTTTTGTAAACAAATAACTCTTTTGACAAACATTGGTCAAAACAATGAAGAAAAACAATTTATTAAAAAACACCTACAAAAAAATATTAGCACAATTTTTTTAAACAAAAAAAAATCTTCAACGATAATAAAAAAAAGATTTATAGAGCTTATTAATAAAACTAAGATTTTTGGAGTTTATTCACTTAATGATCAACCTCTGAACAAGGAACAAGAGAGAATATTTAATTCTAAAATACTTAAAAATATTAAAAATTATGATCTAGTTATTGTTTCGGATTATGGTCATGGATTAATATCTAATAAAACTGCTAAATTAATTATTAAAAAATCGAAGTTTGTTGCAGTTAATACACAACTTAATTCTTCTAATTTAGGTTTTCACGTAATTTCTAAGTATATTGGCGCAGATTTAATTACTATAAATGAAACAGAAATGCGTCATGAATTGAGAAGCAAAACAGAAAATAGAGTTGTTCTTATTAAAACACTTTCAAAAAAACTTAAATCTAAATATATTCACGTTACATCGGGTGAAACAGGTTCTAATATTTATAATAAATCTACGAATGAATTAATAAGTTGTCCGGCGTTTGCAAATAAAGTTATAGATAAAGTTGGTACAGGTGACTCGATGCTGGCAATTTTAGCAATTAGTTTATATAAAAAATTTGATGTAAAATTTTCTATGTTTATATCTGCGCTTGTTGCTGCTCAAAATATTCAGAATATGGCTAACAAAACACCAATAAATAAAATTAATATTATCAGAGCATTACAATCATATTTAAAATAGCAAATAATGAGAATTCCACTAAACTATTTGCCATTGAAAAGTGTTAACATGGAGTTTAAATTGATATCAAAAAATATATCTTTAAATGTCGACATTACATAAAAAAAATATTCGCGTTCTTCTAATAGAACCAGCGCTTCAGAGGCCAAGTTTTGATAGGCCAAAACCAAATGGAAATTTGGGTCCAGCATATATTATTGCGGCTTTGAGAAGGCATGGGGTGGAAGTTGATTATCTAGATGCCACAGTTGGTCAAATAGGAAGAAATCTTGATGAAACTTTTTATAATAAAACTAAATTGGAAAATGGACTTATAAGATTCGGAATGAATTCGGATGAGTTTCCTGAAATATTTTCTAATTACGATATAATTGCAACATCTTCAATTTTTTCTGCTCAAACTAGAATGCATTTTGAGATTGCTAAAATTGCAAGAAAAGTTTCAAAAGAAAATGGTAAGAAAATTTTAATAGTTTCAGGAGGAGTAAATGCTCGTGCTTTAAGAGAGCATTTTTTATCTAATGGTTTTGACATTATTGCGCTTGGAGAAGGAGAAAGAACTATTGTTCAAATTGTTGAGGAGTTTAGTAGCAAGAAACCTGATTATTCTAAAGTTGAAAGAATAGCTTTTAGAAAAGACGGCAAAACGATTATTACATCTGCTCCTTTCAGAAAAGCAACAAAATTTCTTGACCATTACGTTCCCAATCCTGCAATTGATGCCCTTCCACTAGATACGTATCAAAAACTTGGTATTCCTCACGCAGGTTATGTGGCACCCAATACTAGATTTGCACCTATAATGACAGCAAGAGGATGTCAGGACAAATGTACTTACTGTCATATTTCACAAGAAAAAAATGAAAAAGATATGGTAGGAAATATAGGTTTTCTTAAATTATTTTCAGAGGAAAGAGTAGCGGATGATGTTTCAAGAGCAGTAAAATTAGGCGTCGAAAGATTTTATCTCGAAGATGATAATTTTTTCTTCAATAAAAAACGATTATATAAATTAGCTCCTTATCTTAAGCGGGAAGGCACGTCATACAGTGCTATTAATGGAGTTAATATAAGATTCATGGTAAATAATATTAATGGTCACTATGAGGTGGATAATGAATTTATAGACATGGTAGCTGATTTTGGCTTAGATGAATTATTGCTTCCATTTGAATCTAGAAGCAATGAAATGTTACAAAAATATGCTACAGGAAAATATGATCCTGATAAAATGCTTCCATTTGATATTATTAAATCAATAAAAAAAGTTAATATGAATGCTAGATCTAATTTTCTTATTGGCTTTCGCGACGAATCATGGGAATCAGTTTTAAAAACTAAAGAATTTGCCAAGGAACTTTTTGCCGAAGGAATAGATCAAGCCGGATTCAGTATACCTGTTGCATATCCTGGCACTCAAGATTTTGAATATGAAATGAGGAATCCAGATATTAGAAAAGATTTTAATGAAAATGTGATAAGGTACACAGATTTTATGCATCCATTGTTACCACCTTTATTTCCTACGCGTGTTCCAGGTGAAAAACTAGTGGCTGCCTGTAGAGAATTTTGGCAAGAACTTAACGATGCGGAATATGTTAAAAAAACTGATTCATTACAACTTTCTATAACTGGTTATTAAGAAATAATTCTACCTTATATAAATTATGATATTTTAAATTAAACAATATGAATAAAACAATATACCAATCTGCGTGGGATATTTTAGAAAAAAAATTTCCATATCCTAAAAAAACCAGGAAGGTAAGAATTGTAGATTATATGAAATTTAAACAAGAGGTATTAGATGAAAGCCCAACTTTCGTTAAGGAAATAACTTCATCACTATTTAGTGGTGATGTATATATTTTAAAAGGAGCTTATACAAAAGAATTTATGGAAAATTTAAAAGTCAAAACATTTTTGCATTTTAAAGACAAGCCGTCCAAATTTTATAAAATGTTAGAAGGCTGCCCTGATTTTCATAGAAAAATTGATTTAAATATTGGAAAAAAATACAGTTTTAAAGGATGCAAACATTCATTTTATTTTTATCCATGGAATGATGATCCGTTGAATTTGTTTAAACCAATTTATGAAAGGTGGAGAATAATAAAAAAGTTAATGGGTCTTAAACCGACTGCATATGAAAACAACACTCCGAAGAACGGTGTAATTGACAGAATACAAATAGTTCAATACCCATCAAAAATTGGCTATCTCGAACCTCATTCTGATCCTTACAAATATCAAAAATTTTTTTTTAGCGCTTTTATGAGTAAAAAAGGAGTCGATTTTGAAGGACTTGGCTTTTATTTATTAGATCAAAATGATCAAATTGTTGTAGCTGAAGATTTAATTGACGTTGGAGATATAGGTATAGGTTTTGCAACAATTCATCATGGTGTAGCCCCAGTAAACAAAAAAAAAGAACCTAATTGGGAAGACGTTAATGATGGTAGGTGGTTTCTTTCAATGTATAGTAACGAGAGTGACGAAGTTAAAAATAGACACACGGGGTACAGTATTAAAGAAGAAATAAAAATTAGAGAAAATTTAAAACCACAACTTTATCCTGAAATTTAAAATATGAGATTAAAAAAAAACATAATAATAAAGTGCATCAAATTAATTAAATGAATAAGGCAATAATTATTTCAGGTAATTTAGCTCAAGATCACGAGTTTATATATCCCTATTATCGATTACTTGAAGAAGGCTTTAAGGTAGATGTTTGTTTGCTAGAAGGAAAACCTGTGCAGGGTATAGCGGGTACAAAGATTCCCCCAAACAAAGATCAAGAAGTAAAAAAAATTAACGATGTTTCGGTTAATGATTATCAAATTCTAGTACTACCAGGTGGCGTTAAAGCTATGGAAAAAGTAAGACAAGATAAAAAAATTATAAATTTTATTTCAGAATTTGATAAACAAAAAAAAATTATCGCTTGCATATGTAGCGGCGCTCAGCTTTTAATATCAGCAAAAGTTGTCAAAGGAAGAAAGATCGCGGGATATTATAGCATGAAAGATGACTTGGTAAATGCTGGGGCTATTTATACGGATTTGCCTGCTGTAGTTGACGCCAATATTGTTACCACAGCTCATTACAAGGATATGGGTCCTTGGATGAGAGAAGTAATTAAAAAAACAAAATAGTGTCTTATTTTAACTTAGATTTAGATAAAGAATTTTGGGGAAAAAGAATAATTATAACTGGCGCATCTAAAGGACTTGGGGCAACGGCATGCAAAGCTTTTGCTGAAAGAGGCGCCAGAATAGCTATGTTATCAAGATCAAAAATATTAATGGATAACTTAAAAGGTAGACTAAATAATCCCTCAAACCATATTTCAATTAAAGTAGATTTATTAAATAACAAAGAAATTGTTTTGGCAGTAAAAAAAGCAAAAAAGTTTCTTAAACAAATAGACATAGTATTACATGTAGCCGGAGGTGGTTTTGGTTTAAAAGAAAAACTAATAAAAGACAAAGATTTAAAAATGCTGTTGCAGATTAATGTAGGAGCTGCTGCTGAAATAAATAGATTAGTCGTAAAAAATAAATCTAAAAATCAATTTTTGAAACTTGTACATGTGGGATCAATTGCGTCAAAAGAATCAGTTGGTTCCGTTGGTTATAATACCGCTAAATCTGCGCTAGCTGCTTATGTAAAAAGTTTGGGGCGAGAGCTTTATAAAAATAATATTATTGTAACAGGAATATTACCTGGTGGTTTTATTGCTCCGGGAAATGCAATGGAAAGATTTAGAAAAAAAAATTTAAAAGATTATAAAAAATTCATAAAAGAACGAATACCCAGAGGATTAATGGGAGCAGCAAATGAGATATTGCCCATGATCTTACTTTTGTCTTCAAAACATTCTTCAATGATGGGTGGTTGCCTAGTCCCTATAGATGCTGGTGAAAGTAAAAACTATCAAATCGACTAATATCAAATTGATTAATTTAACTAATCATATAATATAAATTCGTATTGTAAAAACTAGGATGATCGAAAAACTGGACAATAAACTAATTAAAGAAGAAACAATAAAAAAAGCAAAAATGTCAGAAATCAACACAAAAATATGTTAACAAAGTATTTATCATGATAAAGCAAGACATCTGGATTTCAGACTTATCGCATACAGCTGCAGGGATTAGTGCAGCGACTTTTCCATTAGGCGCTAGTTTCGTTTTTTCCTACGCCAAACAAGAACTTGGCAATGATTTCAACTTTAGACTTTTTAAATTTCCAAAACATTTATCTGAAGCCCTGAAAGAATAAACGCCTAAAATAATATGTTTTTCAAATTATAGTTGGAATTTTGAATTAGGATATAAATTTGCTTCAATAGTTAAACAGGCTAGTCCTAATACAATTACTGTTTTTGGAGGCCCTAACTTTCCGACAGTTCCAGAGGAAATGCTAGAGTTGCTTCAAAAAAAATCTAACATAGATTTTTATATTGAACTTGAAGGAGAAATGGGATTTGTGGCTCTAATTAAAAAATTAGCTGAATATAATTTTAATGTGATAAAATTAAAGGAACACGGGGAAAAATTACTTAATTCTAGCTATCTTTACGATGGAAAATTAATTCACGGACCAAAAGAACGTATTAAAGATATTAATAATATACCCTCTCCGTACCTTACAGGAGTGCTAGATGATTTTTTTGATCTACCCTTGGTACCTATGATTGAAACAACGAGAGGTTGCCCTTTTTCTTGCACCTTTTGTTCAGACGGGTCATTTATAAAAAGTAGAGTATTTAGATACACACCTGAAAGAACTAAAGAAGAGTTACATTATATAGCAAAAAGAGTAAAAAGATGCGCAGAACTCATAATTACAGATTTGAACTTCGCTATGTATAAACAGGATTTAATAACAGCCAAGAATGTTGCAGAAATTCAGAAAGTCTATGGTTACCCTGATGTTATAGCTGCTTCTGGCGGCAAGAATCTGCCAAAAAGAACAATAGAAGCCGCAAAAATAATGAACGGTTGGACAATGGATGGAGCTGTTCAATCTACTGACCCTGAAGTTCTTAAATCTATTAAAAGAGAAAATTTATCAACCGATGCTTACAAAGAAATGATGGAATCTGGTAATAGCAAAGAAGACAACAAGACTCATTGTGAAATAATACTTGGTTTACCTGGAGATACGAAAAAGAAACACTTTGAGTCTATTCGTTTTGGTATAGACAATAAAGTTAATACTATTCGCATGTACCAAGCCATGTTGCTAGCTGGAACTGAAATGGCTTCTGTGGAAGATAGGAAAAAATTTGGATTACAAACTAAATTTAGAACAATACCTGGATGTATAGGCATTTACGATATACTAGGCAAAAAACATTCAGCAGTAGAAATAGAAGAAATTATAGTTGGTAGCTCTACACTTAGCAGAGACGACTATATTGAATGCCGTATAATGAATCTGATAGTTGAGTCTTTTTATAACAATGCCATGTTCGAAGAAGTTTTCGCTATGCTTAGGGCTATTGGAGTATCTGTAATGGATTGCTTTATTTATATTAAAGAACATTCAGAAATTTATTCTGAAAGAATCAAGGAAATCATAAAAAGTTTTGTTTTTGAAACTACCGAGGATCTTTTTGATACGTGGGAAGATGCAAATAAATATGTGTTAAAACCTGAAATTGTTGAAAAGTATATTGGTGGACAGTTGGGTACCAATGAGTTGTTATTAAATCGTTTACTTTTGTTCAATGAGTTTGATGAAATGTGCAATCTAATGTTTACATCAGTCATGGAGACACTCAGACAAAAAGCTTTACTTACTAAGGCAATCAAAGACTATTTGCTGGATCTTAAACGATTTACTATTATGCGAAAAAAAGATGCTTTGATCAATTACGAGACGGTTTCTAATGCTACATTCAAGCATGATTTTGAAGCTATACAAAAAGCAGAGTATCGAATAGACCCAAATTCTTTTCCAGCCCTAGAAAAACCGTTAAAATATCAATTTTTTCATGACGAGAAGCAACAAAAATATATATCTGATCAAGTTAAATTATATTCAGCTCATGCAATAGGTCTTGCTAAACTGTTTCAACGCGCAGATTTAAGGCCAATGTTTCGTCGATTTACTATGTCACAAATAACTGCTGAATAATTATAGCCTCATTTACTTTATATTTAGAATTTTTTTTACTACATAAATAATCTGTTTTAAAAAAATTATTATTATACTTTTTATTACACTTGCTACACTGCGCAGTTTTAATGCTTCTGATTTTTCGTATGTTTTTAAATAAGGTTTAACTTCAATTTCGACGTAAGTCTTTTTTGACCTTATTTGTGATGTTATTAATTCTGCTTGGTAGCCAAAACCATACTGTCTTCCACAAAAGAATTTAACATTTTCAAGTAGATGAATATTTGAACCATTATAATATTTTAGATTATTTACTGTAATTAAATTTATTATAATGACAAAAATTTTTGAAAGGATTTTTCTTAAAAATCCTCTTTTATCATTGAAATAAACCAAAATCATGTCGGCTTTTCCAATATTATCTACTGTTTTTTTAATTTCTGTTGATGGAAGACTGTCATCTCCACATAAAAACATATAATACTCCCCTTGTGCTTTTTGAGCTGTTTCTCGATAGTTAAATCCGATACCTCTATTAGTTTTATTGCTAATAATTTTAATATCTAAACTTGGATTATTTTCTTTAAATTTTTCTATCATTTTAATTGTTTCATCTTTTGATGCATCGTCAACGACTAAAATTTCATAGTTCATGTCGACAACACCATTTTTGATATTGTTAAGCGTATTAACAATATTTTTTTCCTCGTTAAAGCAAGGAACAAAAATGCTTAAAGTAATTTTTTCCATGTGATCTACTAAGTTTTGTTTTATAAATTAATTTTTTTTTGAATAAAATTTATTTATTAAATTTACTACGTATTTTATATCTTTTTCTCTAATAAATTCATGCACAGGTAATGATATAGATGTATTTGCCATTTTTTCTGCCAGAGGAAAGTCGCCACGCTTATATTTTAAATATCTTGCAGCTGGTTGGAGATGTAGAGGTATTGGATAATGTACTTTTGCATCAACACTATTTTTTATTAGGAATTTCTGAAGTCTATCTCGATGTTTTACATTTATTGGGTACAAGTGAAAAACCTCTTTCAAATAAGAAAATCTTTTAACGGCTTTAACATTTGGATTAGATTTTAACAAGCTATCAAATAGATGAGCATTTTTTATTCTTTTTGTTGTAATATTTTTTAATTTATTTTTCATTTTATAATTTGCAACTACCGCTTGAATAGTGTCAAGCCGAGAATTAAATCCAAAAATTTTGCAAACATTTCTATTAATTAATCCATGATTTCTAAGTAGGTATAATTTTTTTGCTAATTTTTTATTCTGAGTAACGATAAAACCTCCGTCGCCCCAGATGTTTAGATTTTTTAATGGATGCATGCTGTAAGTACATACATCACCATAGTGAATCAAATGTTTGTTTTTATATCTAGATTCAATGCCATGGCATGTATCTTGAATTATTTTTAAATTATATTTTTTAGCTATATACCTAATTTTTTCTAATTCGCATGGTCTTCCAGCCCAGTGAACAGGCATTATAGCTTTAGTTTTTTTTGTAATTGCAGATTCAATTTTATTTTCATCAATATTATAATCATTTTTAATATCAACAAATACAGGTTTGGCTCCAGAGGTAGTTATAGATCCAATAGTTGCAATGAAAGTGTAGGGCGTTGTTATTACTTCATCAGCGTTACCAATATTTAATGCTTTTAAACTTAAAAAAAGTGCATCAGCGCCACTACCGACGCTAATTGCAAATTTTGCTCCGGTTTTTTTAGCAAAATTTTTTTCACATTCATCTACTTTTTGACCAAGGGTATAATCCCCTTTTTTTACAACCTTTTCAATTTCTTTAAAAATCTTTGAATAGTCAGAAAATTGCTCCACGAGATAACTATGATTTATTCTAAGTTTTCTATTTTTTTTGTATTTTTGAGGGTAAAAGTTTTTCATTATTTAATATCTAGTTCTTTCATTCTTAATAAGTTAAAATTTTTGTTTGTAAAATTAAATTTTGAATTAGTCTTAAAAAAATCAATTAATTCATCGATAGCAATATCAACATTATATTTTGGTTTAAATCCAAATTTTATTAATCTTGAAGAATCTTGCCTATACGACCTAATGTCTCTATTTTTATTTATTATGATTTTAGCATCAATTTTATTTTTTATTTTATCCGCTATTTCAGAAATCTTTAAGTTTTCAAAACCAATATTATAAATATTGTGACTTAACTTTTTTTTACAAAAAATCATATAATCAATCGCAGCAACTAGGTCTTTAATATGGATATTTGGTCTGATTTGATTGCCGCCATCAACAAAAATTTTTTTCTTGTAAAAAGCGTCATAAGTTAATTTATTTACAGTAAGATCTAACCTTAATCTTTCTGAAAGTCCACAGACTGTAGCTGGCCTTATGCATGTAATACTAATTCTGTCTTTAAAGCTAAGAAATACTCTTTCCGCTATCATTTTTGTTTTATTGTATATTGAAATTGGATTTAGTTTTAAATCTTCGGTAATATTTTTTTCCTTTTTTACACCATAAACACTACCCGAGCTTAGAAAAATTATTTTTTTCACCTTATTTTTAATTGCATGCCTCGCTATCAGTTTAGAAGCTAAAACATTTATATCCCATGATAAACTTGGATTTAGTTCAACAGTTGGATCGTTAGCTACATTAGCTAGATGAATAATAGTATCAATGCCTTTTATATCCAAATCTTCAAAATTTCTTATATCTTTTTTAATTATTTTAAGCATTTTGTTTTTTTTATGAAAGTTTCCAAACCAACAGTTGTCAACAACAGTAACTTTATTTTTTTTTGATAATAAGTGCTTGGTTAGCGGCGTACCAATATAACCACAGCCACCAGTAACTAAAAGATTCATTTTAAATTTTAAGGCCTATGTACATATGTATTTTTTAAACGTAACAATTGTTTTTTATTAGCTTTGTACCAGCTAATTGTCTTTTTTAAACCTTCTTCCATTGTATATTTTGGTTTCCAATTTAGTTCTTTTTCAACTTTTGTTGGATTCATTTTATAAGCATGATCTTTTGTAGGTCTATCTTTTGTTATTTTTACTAGCTTATTAAAATTTTTAGATGTTAAAGAACAAATTTTTTTTACCAACCAAATAATAGAAATATATTTTCTATTAGTGAAATTATATATTTCCCCTAGATGTCCTCTAATCATAGACTTATAAATTCCATCACAAAAATCGTCTATAAAAATAAATGATCTTATCGATTTTCCTCCACCTTGAAGAAGAAATTTTTTATTACCAAATATACAGTAAAGTGTCTTTGGTATAATTCTATGTAGTTGTTGATGCGGACCATAAAAATTTGAAAATCGTAAAATGACAACAGGAAATTTATTAAATTTATAATAGGCCAATAAGGTTAAATCAGTTGCTAAATGTGAAATACCATATGGTGTTGAAGGGTTAGCTTTAGTATTTTCAAAAATAAATCCTTTCACATTTCCGACAGCTTCTGGAGTTGAAATTCGTATATATTTTTTAATTTTTATCTTTTTAGATAGAAAATCATATAATTTTACTTTTGAAACAATGTTAGTTTCATACCAATGATGAGGATGTACCCAACTTTCCGCTACCATTCCTTGGCCTAGAAAATCTACTATATAATCTACTTTATTTTTTTTTATAAATTTTTTTAATAAGTCAAGATCGTTATTAATATCAAATTTTATAAATTTGAAATTTGCACTATTTTTATTAAATTTATATTTTAAGAGCAGTTTATGTGGTTCGTTGGATCTGCTAAATCCATAAATTTGATAATTTTTATTTAACAAGTAATCTATGTAGCAAGATCCTGCAAATGAATTACTTCCAAGTACAATAATCTTTTTCATATTGTTAAATTGTTTTAATAATTAATTTCATTGCGATTTTCTTATTATTAATTGCGATTGGTTATATAATCAATATTAATAACCGAGAATCGCAAAATAACTTCGCACTACTTATAGAAGTTTAATTATAATATTTTATATAGATAAATATCGTTTGAATTATTGCACTTACTGCAAATTGTCTTTAGTTCTTCATTTTGTATTGGAAATTTCGAGATAATATAATCAGCACCAATTTTTTTTGCAGCTTGGAAATTTAACAAGATTTCATCTTCATTACTATAAAACGCATAAACCCTGCTTCCCCAACTGTCATAGTAAGTTTTTAGTTTAATATTATTTTCAAGTTCCTTTTCGATTATTTTTCTGAATCTAATTTTATAATTTAATGGGTAGATATTATGATATCCATCAATAACTTTAATATCATTCATAACGGCCACCATTGGATCCAAACCTACAGACATTACTCTTGAGTTTTTTACAATATTCCTGATAAATGCATAATCCTCAAACTTATAATAATTATCAAAAGTTCTATTAATTGAATTATTTGAATCTACTTTTTTTCCGCTATAACTTTTTTTATCAAAAATAATATCAAAAAGTTCAATATATTTTTTTTCCCAAAAATATTTTTTTGTTTTATTATATTTTTCTATATACATATTTTCTTTTATAAAATACTGTCCAATTACTGGTAAAGGAGTTTTTAATTGTAATGAAAATATTGAAAAAAAAGCAACAAAATATAAAAATTTTTTTAAATTTTTATATTTTAAATTAGAAATAAATAAAATAAATAGCAATGCAAATGTTATAGGTATTATTCTATCCACTCTTTGAAAATTATATCCTCTCAATATCTCGAATATACCAATTAAAATATTGTCTATAAGATTGTGATGCACCAGTGATTTTAAAATTAAGACAAAAATAATAAAAAAAAATAAGATTCTGATATTTTTTTGTTTAGAAAAAAAAGATAAAAAGAATACAATTACAGTTAGAATTATTAGTGGAACGCTAAAAATAAACAGAATATTTGTAGGATCCCCATGAATAAAGAAATTTTTAAATGCTTCTAGAAAAGGAAAAATTATATTGTTTCTAGCACCCCCAATTCCAGCATTCCAAGCTTCTCTATGGATTGGATCTGACAAAATTGATCCGATTACCAAATGTATATTTGATAGCACTGATGAAATGATAATTACTGATAGAACTTGCAAATATATATTTAAATTTTTGTTTTTATTTTTTAGAAGAAACGATAAGGGTATCAACAAAACAAAAGGAAAAATATCTTGGATAAGCGAACTATTTAAGCCAATAATAAATAGAAAAAAATAATGTTTTTTGTTTAATGAATCTTTATTTACTAACAGGTATAATATATATGGCAAAAGAGGTAGTCCAAGACCAAGAAGTGATTTGGTACTAATAATTGTTGTATATAAAATTCCTCCTAAAGCACTATTAAATTTTGTGTTATTTAATGATTTTGCAAGGAGATAAAAAGAGAAATATGCAAGTAATTTTTTTAAGATTTCATCAGTAAAATAAAAAAGTTTATCATTTAGAAAATAATGCAAAATATTTATTGGGTAAAATAATTCTTCAAAATAATACCATTTTATTTCACCTGACAAAAAATAACTTATACTTTCTATGTCACCCTTATAAATTTTTGAAATTATGTGATCAAAAACAACTCCTCCATCAAGATTGTCATGAGGGTTAATAGCTATCTGTCCAATAAAAATTAGTGGTACCACATAATGAATAGCTAATAAGGATATAAAAAAAAGATGAGTATAGTTTGTTTTATGTGGTAAATTCATTTTTCTAATTATTTAATCAATATACAAATAATGTCACTATCTATTTATTCTTCTTCTATTATGTTTTAGTTTAATTTGACTGTTCCGTATGTTCTGTGTGATATGTTGGTGGCACACGATTATTGCAATAATTATAAATAATAAGTACATATAAGTACAGATGAAAATGCAATTTGTCGATGACAAATGAATAGTTCGTTAAATTTCAAATTTATTCTTGGAATAACATATTTGGTAATATTTTTAATTGGACTATATTTTTTATTTTCTGTAATCGATATTAAAGATTTAACGAACTATGAATTGATTAAGGTAAATAGAGACATTATTTTTAAATACAAAACTGAAAATTTTTTATTTCTAAATATTATTTTTTTTATTTTTTCAATTCTTTGGATACTGTTTTTAGGACCCGTTTTTCCTTTACTGGTCCTTTCGGGTTTTGTTTTTGGTAAATGGTGGGGAACATTAATAGTAGTAACATCTATAGCAATAGGGGCGACCCTACTATACATGCTGGCGAATTTTTTTTTCCAAGATGTAATTAAACAGAAATTGGTACCAAAGTTTGACAAGTTAAAAGAGTTTTTTATTAAAAATGATATTCTTTACTTTATGATTTTTAGATTTTTAGGCGGCACACCTTTTGCGTTACAAAATGTTCTTCCAATTTTATTCGATATGCCTGTAAAAAATTATTTTATTGCTACTTTTGTTGGTTGTATGCCTTCAATGTTTATTTCGGTCGCACTTGGAAGCGGAA
>Ga0187833_10003093_pt1 | contig 17206 bp, 12 predicted proteins | sample ETNtaG_37_FD_167968 | JGI IMG/M metagenome (GOLD analysis project Ga0187833, IMG submission 167968) | Marine microbial and viral communities from oxygen minimum zone, Eastern Pacific Ocean - ETNP2014_SV_400_PacBio MetaG (Illumina Assembly) | ecosystem: Environmental > Aquatic > Marine > Hypoxic...
CACGGATGGAGCGCGCACAGATCCTGGCGTGGGATGCGGTCCCTGGGCGGGGCCGTGCACCCGGGGTCGCTCCCGGGCGTGCACCCGTTCTGGACGTACCAGATGCACTCGGTGGCGTCAGCGGGATCGTCCGTGTCCGCATGGTCGGGCGGAACGCAGTACTTGGGATCCTCATAGATGTTCCAGCTGCCGCCGAAGGTGAACGCGCACCGGAGCGCGCCGTTTCCCCCTTGTCCTTCCTCTAGCAGGTCGACGAGCCCGTCCGTTGAGGGCAGGGGCGGGATGATGTTCACGAGCGCGAACCACAGAACCACCACGATAACGCCGATGATTAGCAGGTTGACGAGGTTCTGGTTCCCGGTCACCTGCGCTGCAGGGCCGTCGTCCGGCATTACGCTACTCATCTCCCTTGACAGTTGACGGTCCCTCGAGCTCGAGACACCCTGACAGAGCATCCTCGGCACCTTCGGCCCGGTACGCGAGCCGTCCCCGGTGGACGACCGCGAGCGGTGTTCGCGGGTCATCGATGTTGGCGAGCACCACGTCAGCTGGCCGGCCCTCAGCGAGCACCCCTGAGTCGAACCCGAAGACGTCCGCTGGCGTGCTTGTGAAGGCCGGCAGCACCCGCCAGTACTCCTTACCGGTCTCCTTGCAGGCGGCCAGTACGCGGCCCCTGATGGGGTCGTGGTGACCGGCGCCGTAGTCGGTGGATATTATGTCGGCAGCGCCCTCATCGATGAACCTGACGAAGGTCTCCAGCTCGTCAGTGAAGCCCTCCCGGGCCGAGTTGAACGTCGAGGCGCCGGCGTACGTGGGGTACTTACGCCGCTCCTTGATCGAACGGACCCAGGCCATCGCCTCGTCGGGCGGGATGGCGGGGTGGTTGGTATGGCCCAGCACGAGCACTCGGGGCAGGTCGGCGATCCTTTCGATGACACCCAGGGAGGGTAGCCCCGTGTGGACGAGCATGGGAGCGCCGGTCATCTTAGCCACCTGAGCAGCATAGCGCGTGCTCTCCATCTCCTCCTTGACCGCAGGTCCCAGCCGTTCGACGATGTCGCGCCGAATACCATCCATTGACCCGACCGGTATGCCAAGGTCGGCTGCCGCCTCCCGGTACTTCTTGAGCTCCTCAGGGCTTTCCCGGGGTATGAGCGTACGCAGATCGTACAGTGCTTTCTTCAGTCGCTCCCCGCCACGCTCCCCCAATACGACGCCGCACCGCGCGCGGACGATGTCGGGGATGATACGGTAGGCGGCAACACCACCGAGGAATGTGGCGCCCGAGCCTACCTCTCCCACACCGATCACAACGTCGGGATGGCGCCTGATCTGGGTCTCTGTGTCCAGGAACCTAGCCTCGGAGAGCCCGCGTCCGTCCACGCACCTCGCCGCGGCCAGGGCGTGGGGATTCACGTTGGAGAGTGTGTAGATGGAGAGATAGGGGAAGGCCCGGCGTACAGTACGCACTGCGACGGGATCACAGAAGTTGTCCGCCGATATGATCGTCCCGGTCCCCTGCCGGAGGTGTATCCGGAGGTTCTCCAGGGTCTGCTCGGGCACCGGGGGCTCCGAAGCGCTGGAGAAGAGCGGCGTGCCGGGGATGATCCCGTGGGCGTGGATGTTGACTACAGCGGGCTCGGCCATGAGCTCGCACTCACCTTCTGCCCCTGGTGTTATCGAGGTGATGGTCCCGTCGGGAGCGAACGTGATGCTCGAGGCTCTCGGAGGATTCTCCCCCGTACCGTCAAGAAGGAGGACATTGTTCAGCGTCCAGACACGTGGACCGGGACCCTCGCTCTCTAGTAGAACTGCTTGACCGTTTCCTTCCACTTCCGCACCCCGGATCGCGATATCCCCATGGCAGCGAGCGTCCTGCCTTCCTTGACGATGCGCTCCATACCGAGGGCGATCACCTCGTCGATGACGCTCTGGTGGACGGGCACGTCCATATCAAGCGCCTTGCCCAGCGACCACATGGGAACGACCCTGGTGGGGAGCTCCTCGGTGAGGTACCGGTGGGTCAGGATACTGGGCGCAGGCGACACCTCGGGACCCCCGTAGTACGGGGTCTTACGATCATTGAGCATCTCGTGGAGCGAACGGCGTCTGCCCTTCTTGTCGGTGAGGGCGATGTCGTACGCCCCGTTAAGGAAGGTGCGGCACGACTTTGCAGGCTCCATGCCCAGGTTGACCGAGATCCGGGCCCTTTCCTTGTCGAAGCGCTCCATCCGTTCCGTCATCTTCTTGGTGAAACTGAGGTAGAAGTTGAATGGGTTCCGATCGCCCCTGGCGACGGCCATGATCTTGCTCACGTTGCCGAGCATGCCCAGAGCATGGAAAGCGGGCGAGTCGTGAACACCCTCCTCCAGAGGATCGTTGCAGGGCTGCAGCTTCGTCGGCAGGAAGAACGGCTGCACTTTCGCCATGTTCTTCTCCATGGGCCTAATTGGGACCCCGGTCGCGAGCAGGTTGTTCTTCTGGCGTTTGAGCAGGGAGGTGACCGTTCCCTCCTCGATGTTCACGAATGCTTTGCAAGTGATACCCAGCGTCTCAGTGCCCAGGATCTGCACTGACCTGCGGACCTTCTGCTGGCGCTTCGAGCCGGTGTCCTCGTGCAGGATCTTCCGTGCGCAGAGTGTGCCGCCCACGCCGTCCGAGTGGATGATGAGGTAAGCCCCTTCCCGATCGATGTGGGGCGCAAGGCTACTGACCAGACTCCGGTGGTGATGGGCGGGCGTGAGTATGTGGATGTAATCTGCATCGGTGACCGCCTCAGCGATGTCGTTGGTGACCTTGGGCAGCGTTGTGATCTCATGGGTGCTCTTGATCTTGGCAGCGTCCTTCGGGTTCGCGATCTTGAATGTCCACGATTCTGCCTGCTGCAATACATCGAGGCGCTTCTTGAGCCCACCGGCAGGGGACTCGAAGAGTGTGAGATTCTTGGTCGGTACGACCTTGTTGAGGATCCAGAGGAGGGAGAACGTGATGCCGCCCTGTCCTGCACCGATGACAGCGACCTTGCCTCTCATGGGACGGGAATAGATGCCGTACTAATAAAAGAATAACCGTGGCACCACGCCCGCGGGACCGTTGGGAAAACACCCTAAAAAAACGTCGAGATATTTAATAACTGCTTGACTCATCCTTGAGTATGGGAGTTCGAGGAAGACTATCGATCGTACTGCTCGTAACCGCCATCATCGCGCTCGCTCTGGCCCAGGGCGCCGGCACCAAGGTGCTGCCCCTGGTTGTCCAGCGCTATTATGAGCCTGGCGAGACCATGGAGGTCAAGCTCGCCTACTTCGATGATTCCGGGCTCGTGACCGGTGAGTCAACCATCATCCAGCTCACTGACCCGCGAGGCCAGGTGATGGACAAGCGGACCATCACGCCCTCGGGACCCACTGCTTCCTACACCTACGAGATACCCATGGGAACCCCGCCCAACTACGAGGACCCGTGGTTCGGCAGCTGGACCATGACGGCCCTGATGGGCGATTATATGAAGGCGGTCTCCTTTGATGTGCGACGCCAGGTCGGCCGCCGATACAACCGCGGTCTGTACGAGAAGGAAGCGTACATATCCCAGCATCCCTACGCCAACGATGCGGCCATCATCATCTCTCCCCGCTCGTCCGTGCTCCCGTCCGGCATCGACACACCGCTCCCGGTCACCGCCGTCCACCGTTTCGGCGCCTACCGTGGTGTGATGATCGTGCGCGTGTACACCGACACCGAAAAGGTGTTCGAGGAGTTCACCTGGGTGGAGGAAGGGACCTACGTACCGTCAGTGAACCTCTCCCCCGGCTCTTATCACGTCGTCGCTGACATATTCCCTGGCGAGGGCAGGCGCACCCAGGCCACGAGCCTCACCGTTGCTCCCGCGATCGTGCTCGTCCCCACACCCGACCGGTGCAATGTGTTCGTTGTGGTGCTACTTGACCCGGCCACCATGAAACCGGTCCAGGGCGCCTCTGTCACCGTCAACGGCGTCACGCTCACGACCAACACGGCCGGACACGTGCTCTTCCCCAAGGGCTCGGTCTCCTCCGACCAGACCACCATCATCTATACGCTTCCCGACGGTAGGAACGGGAGCTACAAGTTGGGCACCTACTCATCCTGTTCATCCTCGTCCTGGACCGACATCGCTTTCGCCACCGACCGGCCCATCTACAATCCGGGCCAGACAGTGTTCTTCCGGGGCTACTCCTGGAAGTGGACGGGCGAGCGCGTGCTCCCCGTCTCCCAGAAGATCAAGGTCACGCTCCGCAGCAACCGGGGGTTCACCATCCTCGAAGAGACCCTGACCAGCAACGAGTACGGCATCTACGACGGCCAGGTCACCCTCCCCATGAACATCGACGAGGAGACCTACTGGTTCAATGTGGACGGGGGCAGAGGACAGCAGATCGAGGTGAAGTTCTTCGAGAAGAAGCAGCTGATCAGCGAGATGGAGCTGGACAAGGAGAACGAGGGCTACGATCATGGCGACGTGGTCAAGGGCAATGTCTCCCTGCGCTACTACTTCGGCAAACCGGCCTCCAACAGCGACGTGGAGCTCACCGTATGGTGGGCCGCTCGCGAGCCGGGAAGCGGCTACTACGGAGGGCGCGTGTACTACGACGAGCCCATGTACTACGGGGGGGAGATGGACTACTACGAGCCCATGATGGCCAAGGAGATGGCCTACCCCGGGATGGTGTCGCCCCGGGGCGGCGGCCCGGACCTTGTCAAGCTCCAGGTCTACAAGCGCATCAACCTCACCACCGACACCGACGGCGTGGGCTCCTTCGAGGTACCGCTGGAGGAGCTGAAAGGCACCCACATCGTGGTCGAGGCCCATATCACCGATCCCGCGGGCCGTACCGTGGACCTCTCCAAGAGCGCCAAGCTCGCTCCCGAGGTGACCGTGAGCGTCGCCATGACCTACTACCCGGGGAACGAGACGCTCCATCTGACGGCTACGAGCAAGGGCACTGACGCGTCGAACCTCCGATCAATGACGATGGATCTCACGGGCGTCCCCCCTGACGGTAAGCCCGAGGAGATCACCGACCTCACACTCGATCCCACCACCGGTTCGAAGGTCGAGCAGGACTTCACAGTGTCCCGTGATGTCGCCCTGAAGTACATGTACCTTGAGGGCGAGCTGGGAGTCGTGGACCGGTACGGGCGCGCCTGGGGCGCGTTCGGCCAGGCCGTCTCGGGCAAGTACGAGCTCACCCTTACACCACGGCTTGAGGGGGAGAAGGTCGTTGCCGAGCTCACGCTCACCGACGCCCTCACCGGTGAGCCGGTCAAGGACGATGACATGCGCTGGTCGTTCAACGGCCCCATGGCAGGGCAGTCGGTCGGCATCCATATACAAACGTCCTCCGACGGGACCGAGACCATCGGCGTCCCCGTCCCCCATCATCCCGAGGGCCTCTACGCGATATCCGCCACGGCCACCATCGGCTTCAACGAGGAGACAGGGTACGACCGGGGGCTCACCCTGACCGTCCAGCGCCCGGTAGTGCTCGGCACCATCCGTACCGCACGGCTGTGGACCCTCACCCAAGAGGTGGAGCCGGGTGACGAGGCGCGGTTCGTCCATCAGTTCGAGGGATTCGCTCCCGATGCCGTCATCATAGAGCGCCACTACATGCGCAATATCCCCCTGCGGACCGTGGTTCGCAATGTGGGCGACGGCGGTAACTTCACGGTGAGCATCCCAACGACCGAGGACGACCTCGGTGGAGTGGGACTGGCCGTGTTCGCTGTCGGCACCAACGGGATCACGTACCCGTTAGGTGGCCAGGCCCGACTCAAGCTCAAGGGGCTGAGGACCACCATCAGCGTCGACCGCGAGGTGTACGAGCCCCGCGACGAGCTCACCCTCACAGTAACGGTCACCGACAAGGAGGGCCGGCCCGTACCGAACGCTGCCGTGGGCGTGAAGGTCGTCGACCAGTCGGTCATCGATGCGTCCGAGCGCGGTGACGTCGTGTCGCGGCCACTCTCCCGCTCCTGGTCCATCACCTCGAACGCCAACTTCCAGAGCAACATGAACATGCGACGGATGTACGGTACACCCGTCAACGACCCCACAAAGCTGGAGTCGAGCAGCGCCAATCCCGCCCGCGTCAACTGGGACCGCGGCGATTACATGCAGCGCAACAAGGGACGCGCGCTGGCAGGCGGCAGTATGGCCCTGCCCGGGGCACCGAGGGCCGCCCCCGCCATGGAGATGGAGGCGGGCTTCGCCAGCGCCGACATGGCGGACGAGGGCATGATGATGGCAAAGGAGTCCAAGGCCATGTCCCTGAGCGCCGGCGAGACCGCGGATGTGCTGGCGACGGTGCAGATGCGCACCATGTTCCCCGAGACATTCCTGTGGGAGCCGTTCGCCCTCACCGGTGAGGACGGCACATTCACCACCACCGTGATGGTCCCCGACTCGCTCACCACCTGGAAGGCGGCCGTGTACGCGTCCACCATGGACGCGCGGTACGCGGAGAACGCCACTGATTTCGTCTCGCAAAAGGAGTTCTTCATCAAGCCCTACTTCCCCGCCTCGCTCACACAGGGCGACAATACGACCATGCAGATGACCGTGCACAGCTACCTGGATGGCGACCTCGACGCGCTCGCCGGTCTCAAGGAGGAGGAGTGGTTCGACCTGTTCACTCCCAACGCCGCCACATTCACCCTCCACAAGGACATCCCGCAGTCCGTCTCCTGGCGCCTGCGGGCCCGCACGCCCTTCTACCAGAACCTCACCTTCTTCGCCACTGCCTCCACTTCCGACGGGACCGAGCTCACCGATGGTGTCCAGAACCGCATCTGGGTCCGACCCAACGGTGTGCCCTGGGAGGAGACCGTGTCCGGTGACACCGACAAGAAGGAGGTGACGTTCACCATCAACGTGCCCAAGGAGGCCTACGACATCTCCGTGCGCGGGTACGCCCGGTTCGGCTCCGAGTCGCTGTCCATCTATACCGGCTCGGCCCGGGTGGACGGGTACTCCTATCCGACCACCGAGGTCACCGCATCCAAGATCATCCCCACGGTACTCTCCCACGAGTACCGCGCCAAGCTCAAGCTCATCACCAGCGACCGCTGGTTCAAGGAGCGGGTCCGTGGCCTTGCCCTTGAGCTTGTGTTCATGCGCCACGCCGACGGCGGCTGGGGCTGGTGGAAGAAGGGCCCTTCGACCACGTACATGACCGCCTACGCCCTCCGGGCGCTCTCCACTGCCAAGCGCCACGTGCTCGTGGACGATTCGATGGTCTACGGCGCCGTGAACTGGCTGACCAACCACGCCAACGGCGACGGCTCCTACAATGGCACCCAGTGGCTCACCGGCAACGATGCCGGGATGACGGCCTATGTGCTCATCTCCCTGGCCGAGGCGGGCCAGTCCGTCCCCGGCGAGGGTATGAACTTCCTGCACCAGAAGTGGATCGCTGGCGAGATCACAGATCCCTACACAATCGCTCTGTACGCCCGACTGCTCTCGCACACACGCGACGCCCAGGGCGACGAGCGGGCTGTTGTGAACAAGCTGCTCTCCCTGCTCAAGGAGGACGATCCCTATATCTTTTGGAGCCGCGGGTATTCGCTGGGCGGGCCCGACGAGACCACAGCGCAGGCAGCGATGGCGCTTCTGGAGCAGCCCGCCTACCGCGACACCGCGAAGGCCGCGCTGAAGTGGCTGCGCGAGCGCAATCCCTGGGAGTTCACCACCACTGCCGACCAGATCGCCTCCCTGGCCGCTCACCTGCGGCTGCTGGAGATCGAACCCCCGGTCATCCCCGATATGAACGTCGAGCTGTACGTGAACGGCGAGCGGATCGACTCGGTCCATCTCGAGGGTATCTGGGGCATGTCGGGCGAGCTGCGCCTCACTGACTACCTGCGCCATGGCGAGAACACCATCCGTATCGTGCGTCGCGGGAAGGGTAAGCTGTTCTACGACGTGTGGTCCACGGCCACTCTGGGCGGAAACGTGACCGCTGCGTTCGAGGTGGGCGAGCCCGCCTCACCGGGTGTGTACCCTGTTAAGATGACCCTCACCCCCCACGCCGACGTGGCGGTGCCCGCGCGCATCAGCATCGAGCTGCCCGTGCCCGACGGCGTCGAGGTGCGGCCCACGCGCCGGCTCTACGTTGACAGCCTTCCCGAGCCGCGGACCTTCGAGCTCTACTACGTCACCGACCGCGCCGTCGACCGGCTGGAGCTGGGGACGGCCAAGGCCGAGTACGGCCTGGCCCGCGGTACCAAGGTCGGCGGAAAACAGTTCGAGAGTTGGGAGCTCCCGGTGCTCACCGACACCCAGCCAGCCGGTACGGGCCCGGCGCTCACCGTATCCAAGAGCGCCTCCTTCGCCACCGCCGGCAGGGACCGGGTGCACGTGACCCTCGTGGTCCACAATACCGGGAACGATCCCGTGACAGGCGACCTCTACGACTTCGTGCCCGCAGGACTGACCGCGGCCGGATCAGAGGACAAGGATCCCGACCTCGCGCTGCACTGGCCCGTGGACCTCGCTGCCCGGGGCAGCACCTCGGTCACCTACGAGCTCTACGGCGAGCCCGGGAAGTACAAGCTCGACGCCGCCGTCGCGTTCACTGATGATGGTATGGTGTCGTCCGAACCGGTGGGTGTCGTGCTGGTCCGCGGCGAGGACATCGTCGTGCTCCGCACCTACGACACCACCGTCCCTGATCCCGGGGACAACGTCAATGTATCCATCACCGTCACCTCGGGCGTCCACCAGCACTTCGTTGTAGTGGAGGAGCCAATCCCGCCCGGTTTCACCGTGACCGGGTACGCCGACGAGGGCGGGTCGGTGCGCAAGGTCATAGTCAAGGCCGACAAGATCGTATGGTTCCTCGACCACACCAGCGACGTGGGCCTGTGGTACGAGCTGGCCGCCACTTCCGAGGGCCGTGTACAGGCCGCCGGAACACGTGCCTATCCGCAGTTCACGCCCGAGAACGAGGGCTTCGCTGACGAGGTCGTGCTATCCATCGGCCAGGATGCCCCCGAGCCGGAACCTGTGCACGTTGTGGAGCTGCCCTACGCAGAAGGCGTCGTCGTCGAGGATCCGCAGCCGACGGCCAGGCCCGTGACCACGCCCGGTCCGACGACCGATGCCACACCGAAGCCCACCGCTGCCGCCACACCGCGGCCGACAGTGGACATCCCCGAGAACCCCGCTGCCCGGGAGGCCTACTACCGGAACGCCATGGCCACCATCGACAGCGAGGCCGCGAGCATCGAGGATTCCGAGGTCCGCTCCCGTATCTCGGACCTGAGCAGGATGCTCGATGCTGCTGTGAAGGCCGGCGACCACGACAAGGCGAAGTCGCTCATCCAGGAGATCAACGGCATGCTCGACGAGGCGTCCGGCGTCCCGCCGGGCCCGGACGGCATACCCCAGCTCAAGACACTGCTGGCCGTCGCATTCGTCATCGCTGCCCTCTTCGCCATGTCGATGTTCCGCAGCGGCAAGGGCGGCGGCGGTGCCGGACTGAACGCCATGATACTGGTGTGCCTTGTCGCGGGCCTGGTGCTCGCGGCCGTTCTACCCGACGCGCCCGCCACCGCGATGACGCATGTGGACATCACGGAGCGTGAGCTCTTCGTCAGGCCCAGCCTCTCCATCAATGTGGGCGCGCCCGAGGACGAGACCGTCGCCCTGACGTACACCATGGACCTGTCCATGGTCAACCGTCAGGAGACACCCGTGGAGGCCATGTCCTTTGTCATCGACCAGTCCGGGCTGACCCTCATCCCCCAGAATCGTGAGGCCTACACCGAGAGCACCTATTCAGCCCCCAACGGTGGCTCCATCATCACCGTGTCGTTCAAGACACCGGTGTTCATCGGCGAGGAGCGTTCCGTGTACGTCGAGCTGAAGGGCGAGACCCAGCTAACCGATCTCGAGACGACCATCAAGACGGGCTTCTCCACACCGGAGTTCTTCCGCTCCTACAACGTCCAGCTCACCCTGGCCAACGGCATGTCCCTCAACCGGACGAGCTTCGCCACCGCAAGTACACGGGAGAACGAGTGGAACCCTGACTGGGCCCAGTGGAGCGAGACCTGCGCGTACGGCGAGGGTGAGGAGACGCTCAACGACGACCAGTGCTTTAGCGACATGGTAGGCATCACCGCCACCCTGCGGGCGAGGCCGGTCACCATCACGGACGTCGCCATCAAGGACATCCTGAAGCGCGACCTGAAGCGGACCCGCACCTGGACGATCACCTACCAGAACATCGGTCGGAAGTCCGTGGAGCGGCTGCCCTTCGACCTGGGCTCGAGGACCACGATCGCTACGAGCGGCGTGTCCTTCGACAACGGCGAAGCGGTGCTCGCAACGCCCCTGGGGTACAAGGACACCATCACCATCGAAGCCCGTGAGAAGACCGCGTCCCTCGGGTACGGCCAGGCAACCCTGGAGACCACGCCTGACGAGCTCAAGCGGGCCATCGCTCCGGCGCGACGCTACAGGGCCCATGTGGAGGTCCATGGCCTGACCGTCGAGTGGCAGAACGGCCTCTGGAATGCCGACCGCGAGGAGGAGAGCGGTGTCATCACCTTCGACATGACGGCCACCAGCCCCATCACCTACTCGTTGCGGGTCGTTACGTGACATCCTCTCACCGATAATTCGGTGAGCTTCCTGCTTCATCGCCCCTCCCAACGGAGACGGCTCCACAGGCCCTACCCCTCTGCCCGAGGGTGAACTTGTCCCGTATATTGATGGCGGCATTCAGATCCCTGTCCATCACGAGCCCGCACTCGGGACATCTGTGCGTCCTCATGGACAGGGACTTCCTTACGAACGCGCCGCATTGTGAACATAGCTGTGACGTGTTCCTGGGGGGTACCAGTTCGACCGACTTGCCGGCACTCTCAGCCTTGCACATCGTAAACTGGATGAGCGTCCCCCAGGACGCGTCTGCTATCGACTTGGAAAGATGATGGTTTGTGAGCATCCCGTTGATATTAAGGTTCTCAAAGACAATGCGATCAGCAGAATCGACAAGGCAGCGTGAGGCCTTGTGCAGATGGTCTCGTCTCTGTCTTGCGATCTTCCGATGGTGTCTAGCCACTTTGGCCCGTGCCTTCTCTCGGTTCTTGCTTCCCTTCGTCTTCCGGCTCAGCCGCCGTTGGAGCTTCGCGAGCTTCTTCTCCGAGCCACGGAGGCATGTGGGAGGCTCGAGGATCAATCCGTCAGAAGCGACAGCCAGGTTCTTCAGCCCGACGTCAACGCCGATCGTCTCTTCGATGGCTATCTTCGGAGTGTCCTTCAGCTCTGATACGATGATGACTGACCAGTCGCCGATGTCGTCCCGCTTAAGCGTGCACATCTTGATGACTCCCTCGATGGGACGATGCTGGAACATACGCACCTCGCCTATCTTCGAGAGGGAAAGCCGCCCGCTCTTGATCTTGAAACTCTTCACATGCTGGGGGTAGGTGAAGGACTTGTACCGCCCCCTCCCTTTGAACCTCGGATACCCCGGTTTTTTCCCGTCCCTGATCCTGCGGAAGAATGCGTCGAACGATCTCTTGATACGACGGGTGACGTCCTGCAACACCTGTGCGTTAACCTGTGCCAGATGATCGTTCACCTTCTTCATCTTGACTAGATTGCGTTTTTGCTCGAAGTAACTAATCCCACCCCCCGTCACCTCGTAAGTCACCTTTCTCTCTGCAAGGAGTTCGTTGTAGAGGATACGGCACGTTTCCAGCGTCCGCTCCAGACGGCCAGTCTGCTCCCTGTTCGGATACAGCCTGAACTTGTATGCCCTTCTCATCCTCGTTCACTCTCTTTAAGAGACGTACTAACAAACGCTCGGATTGTGCGTTTCCAGTCCCCCGTCTTAATAGACTGAAGGTGATTTATTGGTATATAGTCATAGGGGGCGGCGTGCCAGTACTCTGGCAGTCTGCATATCCCGATGACCTCTTGGAGGGCACTCGCAGTGACAACAAAGGCAGTAAGGAGGGTGCATTTAGGTCAGGAGCCTGTTTGACGGATGGCGATCCGACGGACGGACCGATCCCGTACAACGTCGAAGAGTATAACCACGCACGTCCTATAGATATATCGATGCCGAGGTCCAAGGACGACGGCGAGGAAAAGGGTGATCAGGTGCCTGAGGAGCCCGTCACGGGCGTCCGGGACGGCTAGAGCTCCACCAGCTCGCGCTTCTCCCGCCGGGTCATGCGCTTGATCTCGGCCTCCCTGCGCAGGGCCTCGCTCTTGGTGGCGTACGCCTCGGAGAACACGATGGCGACCGGGAGCCGACCACGGGTGTATCGGGCTCCCTTCCCCTTGTTGTGGACGCTCACCCGGCGTTCCAGGTCGGTGGTGTAGCCCGTGTAGTAGGTACCGTCAGCGCACTCGAGGATGTACACTTTATGCTCGTGAGCGGTCAGGGCCGATCAGCTCCCTACAGGTACTGGGACGGGTGCTTCCCGTCGACCTCTACCACGACGACGGCGTCCGAGTCGATCCAGTGCACCTCGCCCTTCTCATCGCTCACGGCGAGCACTGTGAACTCACCCTTGTCCTCGGTGGGAGAAAGGTTCCCCAGCAACATCCCCGGCCGCGCGGCCTTGAAGGCGCCGAACCCCGTGCCTAAAAGCACGAACCGCGCTCCTGTCTCCTTCTCCTTCACGATGATGGCCATGGTACCACGTCCGTTCCTGACACACTATAACGGTTCACCTTGATAAAGCCGTCGGCACACCAAGGGAGGCTATTTAACGGGGTTACCATGACAGTTTTTGCCAAGATGGACGGGCAATATCTCCCCACGCCGGAGAATCTGGGGTACGTGCGCGACCATCTCGATAGGTTCGGCAGCTTCCCCGAGAACGAGATGATGCTCGAGCGGCTGGCCGACCAGGGTGTCCGCACCGAGTACGACCAGAACTTCCTCGACCACGAGCTTGTTGAGCGATGCTACATGGACGAGCAGGGGATGGACTACGATACGGCTCACGAGCGCGCACTGAACGACCTCGGTGTGTCGCCGTACGCCGTCTACGACACCAGCGTCGTCGCGGCACTGCCCGAGCACTTCAATGACAACTGGTACTCCTTTCACGGCATCGAGCGCGAGGTCTAGGGAGCGAAAGCCGGGGATTCCACGAGTTCACGCGCTTTCCTGAGACCTATGGCTTGATCCACCTTCTTCTGGAGCTCATTGTCCTCGGTCACGAGATCGCACAGATGCTCCTCCGCAAGTGCGACATGGACTGCATCATAAAAGGAGATGTCGTGTCCGGTTGCAAGACTGCTCGCCCTGCTAGAACGGACACTGTCCAGCGGTACGAACGTGATGTCGAGGAGGAAGAGCTGCCTCATGTGCTCGCTCCCATCGTCGTCGGTGTCACGCAGGTGCTTCCAGAGGACGTTCCCCACCTCGCTCACCGCTAGCTGCGCCGCTAAGAGCTCAAGGTCGAGCATGTGGGCGAGCCCGATGAGGGCGAGCGCATCCTCCGTACCGCTCTCCTCGATGAAGAGCTTCGCTAGTACCGACGAGTCCAGCACCAGCTTCATCGCATATCACGGGCCTTCCGGACGAGCTGCTCAGCGAGTTCCCCCTTCGACGGTACGCGATGCTTCTTGATCCATACGAGTGCCTTGCGAGACCGTTCCCGCCTAAGTTCCCTCTCAAGCACGAGCTTGAGGTACTCGCCAGGGGCATATCCCAGGTCCTCGATCTCGCGCTTGATATGATCCTCGACCCGGACCGAGATAGTGACGCTCATCGTGAAATCCTATGTTTACTATATGTTTACAAGTATATATACATTTCGTAAACGTGTGACTTTCCAGCTGGCCACTAAGGACAGTTATGAATGTACTTGCGCATCCTCCGGGTCAGACCTCACATGCCGAAGGGGGTCGGTCGTCCCGTGTCATCCAGGTCGTCAGGGACCTCGTCCCCGCCGGTGACCAGCACGACGAGGCTGCACAGGGGGAGGATGTCTCTCGGGTGACCGAGCAGGGCTTCGCCGCACCCGAGCCCCAGCAGGACCTTCTGGGCCCTCGTAGGAGCAAGGTCGGTCACGAGATCGAACTGGACCAGTGCCAGAAACGGGTCCAGAATGTATAGAAATGGTATGAACTCGAGGTTGAACGTGTTGAGGATATCGATAACCACAGCGAGGAGGAACCGGGTCGCAACCGGCAACTCCTTCCAGATTCCCGAAACCACGGTGCGTTCACCCCGGATTACTAGTAAGGGGGCTCATCCATATAAGCATAGGTGTCAGCGGCCTCAGCCGTCACCCCGGGGCCGCCCCTTCTTCACCGTCCGCTCCCATGCAGGATCCTCGCCGCCCGCAAGGCGGTTGGCGATGAATCCAATAGGGACGAGGATGGACATGTAGAAGTCCAGGAGCGCAGTGAGCGGGAGGTAGAGTATCAGGCCCTGCTTGTACCCATAGATCCGCATGTAGACCAGGTATAGGAGCACGGTCACGAGCAGGAGGGCCGGATAGGGTTGCCCCTGTCCCAGGAGCATGGCCACGAGCGCCAACAGAGCCACCAGGGGCATGACTATGTCCAGTCCCATGAGCACCACATCGACGATGCGTCCCAGGTAATAGGGGTTCCCGCGCGCCTCGCTGAACGCGCTGAGGTACTCCTTGATCGCACCGCCGCCCCATCGCTTGCGTTGGCGAAGAAGGGTGTCGAGGTCGTCGGGCACCTCCTCGGTGGCGATGGCGCTGCGGACGTACGCCACACGACGCCCCGGTTCCTCGTAGAGCCGGCGCGTGATGTAGAGGTCCTCGGCGAGCACCGTCTCGTCGAATCCGCCCAGCTCCTTCAACAGCTCCCGTTGGATGGCGAAGTTGCGTCCGGGCACGGGCACGAAGAGCTTATGACGGGCCCGGTGGGCGTAGAGCCCGCCGTAGTACCAGGCGTACTCGAGGGACACCAGCCGGGTGACCCAGGTATCGGTGTGCTTCGCCGAGAGGATGCACCCCACGGCCACGGCCGATTCGCCCCGGGCGAGGGGTGCCACCAGCGAGCGCATGGCACCGCGCTCGGGCACGTTGTCAGCGTCGTAGACCACGAGCACGTCCCCGGTCGCGTCCTCCATGGCCTGGTTGAGGGCGTGCGCTTTACACGACCCGTCCTCGGCCTCGGGCACCGTCGTGATATGGTCGTGTTCCTCGGCGAACGACCGGGCGATCTCCATGGTGCGGTCCTTGCCGTCCCCGACGATCACAAGCACGTCGTGTTCGCCAGGGTAGTCGAGCCGTGCGAGCGCCTCCAGTGTCTCGGCGATCACCGCCTCCTCGTCGCACACGGGTAGCACGACGGTGACCGAAGGCCATGTCTCCGGTTCCGGCTGCTGCTTTGGTCCGCCCGACAGGTGGGAGACCACCTCCGAGATTAGCAGGATGGCGTAATAGGTGCCAGCGACTACAAGGAGGGTCGTGAGGGTCACGGGAGGGGCACCGTCGGGCTACAGCTTTATATGCCTGCCTCTCAGGGCCCGCGCGGCCTCAGGCCGTGACCAGGTACCCGCCGATCACCATGGCATCCAGCCCGATGCGCTTGAACGTGCGGATGGCATCGTACGGTGTGCGCACGATGGGTTGGCCACGGGAGTTGAACGATGTATTGAGCACCACGGGCGGTTTGCCCTCCTTGGCGAACCGCGAGATGAGCTTGTGGTAGAGGGGCGTCGCCCGCCCGTCCACGGTCTGGAGCCGTGCCGAGCCGTCCACGTGGGTCACGGCCGGGATCTCGTCCCGCTTCTCCTCCCGTACAGGATAGGTAAGGATCATGAACGGCGATGGATGGCCGCCCTCGAAGTACTCGGGCAGGTGCTCGATGAGCACCGACGGTGCCAGCGGTCGCCACATCTCCCGGTTCTTGATACGGTTGACGCGGTCGTGCATCTCCGGGTCCGTGGGATCCGCGATGATCGATCTCTGGCCAAGGGCCCGGGGCCCGAACTCCAGCCGCCCCTGGAACCATCCGATGACCTTGCCCTCGGCGATGAGCACCGCTGCGGTGCTGGCGGGATCGTCGACGGGTTCTCCGGTGAGCCCCTCGTCGGCCAGCGCCCGGGCGATGGCGACGTCGTCGTAGGACGGGCCCAGGGCCGCGGAGATCATGGTCTCGGCCTGGACACCCTCCTCATAGCAGAGCTGGAAGGCGGCGCCCAGTGCCGTGCCAGCGTCGCTGGCGGCGGGCTGGACGAACATACGGTCCACCATGGGCGTGCGCAGGAGCACACCGTTCATGGAGCAATTAAGGACCACTCCACCGGCCAAGCAGAGGTCCTTGTATCCGCTGGTCTCGTGCAGACAGTCGACCATCTCGATGGCCACGCGCTCCAATGCCTCCTGGAGGCTTGCAGCGATGTCCTGATGCTCCTTGGTGGGCTCGCCCCCGTACCGGATGTGCCGGGCCAGCTCGCGCACACGGTCCATGCGGATATTATAGTCGTGGTGCAGCACCTCGACCATCTTGACGTACTCGGGCCTCGGCGTCCCGTAGGGCGCCAGCCCCATGGTCTTTCCCTGACCGAACCGTCCCAGCCCGAGGATGAGGGATATGAACGTGTAGAGGATGCCCATGGAGTTGCTCTCGGCGATGTCCTTGACGGGCTCGATCTCCCCGTCGCCTACGAACAGTGAGGTGGAGTACTTCTCCCCGGAGCCGTCCATGACCAGGATGTTCGCCTTCCCGAACCCGGACGCGCGGTAGGCGGAGGACGCATGCGCCAGGTGATGTCGCACGATCTCGAAATCGAGCCCCATGCGCTTTTGCATGTACTTGCGTTCGAGCTTCCGGCGGTTTATGAGGGCGTTGAACGTGGTCCAGTACGCGGCGTTCCCGACCGCCTTGATGAGCGGCTGAGGAAGCCGGTCAACGGCGCTGAGCCAGGCAGCTGGCGGGTGGAGCATGGTGGCGGGGAACACCTGGTACCGGTCGAACCGGGGCACCCGGAAGTCGTTGTACTCCATGGTGTACACGACGCGGTCGATGTCCGAGAAGTCGCCGCCAGTGACGTGCTCGATGGCGTTGAATGGGAATATGTCGATGTGGCGGCGGTAGGTGAACCGCTCCTCCTCGACCGCGGCGATGATGCGACCGTCCTCCACGAGGGCCGCGCTCGAGTCGCTGCAGTCGTTTATGGCCAGGATGCGCATGGTAGTCTCA
>Ga0187833_10003094_pt1 | contig 17197 bp, 14 predicted proteins | sample ETNtaG_37_FD_167968 | JGI IMG/M metagenome (GOLD analysis project Ga0187833, IMG submission 167968) | Marine microbial and viral communities from oxygen minimum zone, Eastern Pacific Ocean - ETNP2014_SV_400_PacBio MetaG (Illumina Assembly) | ecosystem: Environmental > Aquatic > Marine > Hypoxic...
ATGGTAAAATAGATAGGCAAAACGTAAGCCTATCCAGCGATTTATATGAAAAACAATTAATTTATCTTTTTCCAATGCTGAAAACGCAGACGGGTAGGCGGCAGATTTAAATGTAATCCACTTCATAAGTAATATAAAAAATAATCCGTATCAGTGGTGATGATGTAATTTATATCCATGGTTAATAAAGTATCATTATTGAAATAATATACGTTTGGGGAGTGAAATTATCCCAGAACGAACTTTGCGACCTATAAAAAATTTTAAATCTTTATTTATAATTTTGTATAAAGTATGATTAGAAAATGTATTTCTAATAGCTATTCGATTGACTATTCGTGAATGTTGAATTTCAGATGTGTTATTCCACCATTCATTAGAGTTCCCGATTAATTCATAACCATTATCAATTGCAGCTTTTACAACTTTTGAATTAATGAATCCACCCGGTACACTTAAAGTAGTAATTTCTTGGCCTGTAATTTCCTCTAACCATAATTTACTATTCGCTAATTCAAAATTTAAACTTTCAGGGTCAAGTTTTGTCATATTACTATGCGTAACGGAATGACTCCCTAGATGTGCTATTTTGGATAATTCAAAAATTTCATCTTGATTAAGGTAATCACCCTGATTATTGGGATAGTGTTTCGTTATGAAAAATGTACCCCCCGCTCCTTTATTGCCAAGTATTTCCGCTGCAATTAAATTACTTCGATGACCATCATCAATTGTTATTAAAACGTACCGTTCAGGCCATTCACCTGATTTAATGCGTTTCAACAAACCATCAAATCCTTCAATAACAAACCCATCGACCAACAGTTTATCAAGTTGATTATTAAATGTTTTAAAATCTAAAGTATATTTATTCTGACGTTTATCAGAAAAATTATGATACATTAATACAATAAATTGATACATTCAAATGAGGGAAATACGCTATATATTATCTGAATCTGCCATTGTAAAATACCATTTCAAATCGGAAGAAATAATTTTATTACCCAGTTTATTCTTATAACAAATCACTGGAATTGGCTTGAATTTAAGGAAACCATATTTCTTAGCTATTCTATAAAAAGGACAATCTATTGATGCCCAAATAGAAATCATATCAATGTTAAAATCATCAAACGAAGAAAGAATATGTTGCATTATACTTGAGGATGTTTTGAAATAGTGGGGGTCGATTAAATAATCTGCAACATAACCTACTTTTAATTTTTGCCATGTTCCTATTTTTATAATGAAATATCCTATAATAATATTATCAAATTTTACTAAAAACATTGAATACTCATCTGGATTATTAGTGAACCTCCAATCCAAATAGAATTTATTACGTTCCATTATCCAATCATAATTAGTACTACATTTGTCAAATAATTCATCAATCTCATTTGGAAATTCAGAAATCGATTCAATAGCTACTTTAGGTTTCCAAAACATTAAACAATTTACCAGGTGAAGAAATTTTAAGTATATGCTAATTATTGGACTTAATAATTTTCTAATTATTTCTAAATCAGTTTTTACAGATAATATTGAACTCACATTAATTGGGTAAACTAAATTAAATATATTTGAGGATGGGATTATTTCATAACCAGCTTTTCTCTCTCCAGGTAGTGCTACACTATTGGGAGTACCGTATAAAAATTCAATCCCTTTATTATGGGCCGCATCTTTTGTACTTTTTAATAAAGAAAAGAACATACCTTTTTGGTTGTGTTGTGGATTAATAAAACAATCTCCTAACTCACCACTATTTATTTTTTTTCCTTTGTATAGAATAGATTTTGGAGTGATTGAGACCATCCCAACTACTGTCTCTTCTATTTCAGCAACATGTAAAATCCCGGTATTAAGATAATTCTTAATCAGTTTCCAATGATAATAATCAGTACTTATAGATCTTTTCCATGTACCTCGAGACGGGTCTACAAATGATCTTCTCAATTCCTCAATTTTGGAAAGATCAGATTTTATGAAAGATTTATTTAGCCATTTTTTGTTCATTCTATGAACTTCATATTGATTTCTTTACTACTGCTTCACCCTTGATAACAATTCCATTAAGGTTAGTTTCACAAATCGTTTTGAGAGTATAAATAGGCTTATCTTTTCTGATATGTGTTATTTCTACTGAAGCTGTTACCTCTTCATCAATGAACACGGGTTTAAGAAAGGTGATTGTCTGTCCTAAATAAATAGTGCCTTTTCCCGGTAGCTTTTCTCCTAATAAACCAGAAAATAAACTTGCGATGAGCATTCCATGTACGACCTGTTCACCGAAATTTGTTTTACTTGCAAAAATCGGATCTAAATGAATCGGGTTTTTATCATTAGATAACTCTGAAAATATTTGAATATCTTTCGCAACAAACTTTTTTTTATTGCTACACGGTCACCGATTTTGAATTTGTTATCGATTATAATTACTCCTGTTTAAACTTTTTTTCCTATTTAAAGCTAGTGATTATTTTATTAAAACCCCCATAAACATTTTATCAGGTTTGAAATATAAATTAAATTCCATAAATAATCTTTGCTTAAACCTATAAATATGTTTTCTTTAAATATTTATAGGTTTCTTTTGAGCGATAAAACCAATCGTGCCAAATATTTGTACCAGTACTGGAATGGATAACATGGAGTACTTCTAAGTCAGGCACAAAAAATATGGGTATTTCATTTCTTTTGGCAATCTCGGCTGTAGTGATTTCTTCACCATACATTTTGAAATTATTATCAATATTACAACCCTTTAAAAAATAATTATTTGAAAAAATAATGAAAGATCCATGTGGCGCATAAATTTTACCCAAGTTTGGTATTGACTTTTTAAACACACTGTAAAATAATTTTTGTGCCATTTTTCGTATAAAGTATATTAATCTCGCAGTTACGGGATTAAGGAAAAGTATTGAATAATAAATTTTACCAATAATATTAATTGGATTCATCATAAATGGATTCAAATTTTTCCCTGTGACTGATGAATAAATTGTAGGCCCAATTATGGGATATTTATCTGGGTCCAGTGCAATTAACCGTTCCAAGAAATTCTGTTGCGTAAATAAAATATCATTATTGCAAGCAATGATCCATGATGGACCATTTGCATAATCTATATCCAAAGTCCGTAAAGCTAAGGTTACCCCACCCCAATAATATGTGTTTTTTTCAGAAGCGATTAACCGGATTTCCAGGGCAGTCTGCTGCTGCAATATTTGCAAGCTTTTTTTCGTTTCCGGGGTTGAGGCACTATCAACAATTACTAATTCTACTGTATCACTATGATCTAATTTTTCAAGACTGTGAACAAAATTTTTGGTCACTACAGTATTTTTGTAGTTTACCGTAATTATCAGGGTTTTATTCACAGTTGTAATTTTTTATGGATGAGGATTAGAGGTACAGTTGTGATCAGCCAAGCCATAATAACACTATTATAATTAAATAAACTAATAATTGGGGAGTAAAGTACGAAAGCATAGAACAATGTTAAGGGGATTAGCCACATAAATTGGCTACGACAGCATTTATTAAAGGAAATTCGAGCCAGTACGCCTATAGCAAAGCCGATAATTAATGAGCCAGGTATAGAAAAATCCTCAATTAATCCGCGGAAAGCAGTGTAAATATTGGTATACCCTTTACCCGCAAGGAAGATATTTTCTTTGTAGTATCCAATTTCTCTATCAATTATCCCAAATAAATCCAGGGGCCCAGATAAGGTATTGGCACCGAAAGTCAGCCCAGCGTACTGATAATCCTTCACCCATGTTGAAAATGCACTTATAAAACCAAACAGGGAAATCCTGGCATTATCCAGCAATAAAATAATGAGAAATGGATCGTCTGCACCACTGCGAAGCCATTTAACAGAAATAAATAACATGATAAAAATCATAAAAGAAAGTGCAGCAAGCATGACTGTTTTAAAATTGAACAAATAATTTTTGAATAGTACCTTGGCACCAAGCCAGCCAGCCAGCCATAATATTATAGATAATAGGAGACCGGAACGCACTGCTAATATTAACCCATAAAAGAGAGCAATGAGTATAGGTGTTAAGCAAATTAATTTTCTCTTGTCTTTTAAGAATCGGAAAATGATACCCCCCAATAAGGAAGCTGTATATACAAAATACATAAAACCCTTTACTTGCCACGGTAGTGTAAAAATACCCGTATCTCGATCTACATAGTACAAATTTGGTAAAGCAGAGAGGCTGAAAATATTCGTATCCAGGTTATAACGATTAATGCCAAAGCTTACCAATGCTACAACACCAAAAATGGAAATGAATAGAAAGAGTCCGAACCAAAAAAACAGTGTATTTGTATAGGAATGCAATTGATCACCTGCCTTCAATTCATTATCAATCCTTCTGTCCGGTTCAAGATGATTCCAAGCCAGCGACCCTAAAAGCAAGGATAAGGAAAAGGAGAATATATACCAGATACCAAGTAGATAAATTGGATTCTCCGGCGTAACGATCGCAGGTATAATTATAAACAAAAACCAAATCATGAGAAAAAAAGTCCCCGGCTCCAACCAGGTTTTATTGTATAATCGACTTATCAATGCCAGAAAAGCCATTGCTATTAATGACAATATTACTGTCATACTGCTCAATGGTGAGAGGGATATCATTTTTGTATCATTGCCAGTTTGAATTTATGCCTGGAAAAATAAACTGAAAAAATTATGTAAATACCTGCTGAGGCAATATACGTGTAGGCTGTGGCAATAATACCATATTGGGGAAGATAAATGATATTACCGATTAAATTAACGCATAATGCACTTAGCATGAGCACCACCATCAGTGTAGTGCGCTGATCCATTTCAAGGGGTTTATGGCACAGAAGTGCAAATTGCCACAGGAAACCACCTACCAAAATAGGCATTAATAAAAATGAAAAGGATACATTCAAATCCGGAAAAATGACCATGAGCACATTAAATATATTATCTGAAAATATATAAACAACAGCCATTAGAACGATAAATAGTCCAAATTGATATTGTAATGCCTTCCTCCATAGTGCAATGGCCGCTGACTGTTTATTATTATTCCAAGCAGACATAATCCTGGGATGGACGGCTAATGTAAGAGGGAAAAGCAGTATGGAAAATACTCTTACTACCAGATCGGTGAAACTGGCATAGATTCCCGTTGTCTCATATTCAAAAAAATATTCAATAAAAAAGCGATCTAAAAAAGGCAGCGACAAACTTAAAGCAAACCACAGGGAAAGGGGTGTGCCGTATTTAAAGAATTCACCTAAAACATGTCTCGATTTATCTATATCAATTTCCTTATCCCAAAATTCTTTTACTCGAGTGATATTTACTAAAAATAATATAATTGGCGGTGTACAATAAGATAAAGCCAGGCCTAGCAATAAAAATTTGTGGCGCATTCCAAACATATTCAGCAATATGACCGGAAGTAAGAGTCCTAAAATAGATTGGACTGCTGTAATGACAATAACGTTATTGGGTTTTAGCCGGGCACGATACAGAGTAGATAAAAACTGAAATACACAAAGTGCCGCAAACAGTACGAAGATTATTATTGATTCTGGTCCGGCGAAATTATCAACCATTTTAAAGTAAGAGATTATACTCAAAATTACCAGACCGAATATAATCGAACCCAATACACCCACACCAAACAATCGGGTAAGAAAACCTGATGTTTTATATTTTGAATAATAACGCAATATAGATTGATTCAGCCAACCAATGGAAAAAGCACTAAATGCCATCAAAAAAGACAATTGGATACTATATTTTCCATATTCTTCCGGACCAATCATCCTGATGAAAATGATGACAGCCAATAAACCCATTATACCAGGAATTAATTTGGTTATAGTATATTTGATGGTATCTTTAAACATGTAAGAAAAATTTAGATTCATTATTTTAGTTTATTCCAGAAAGGGGCTAAGCCCCTAACCTCTTTGGGTTTAGTACAGCCCCCGCCTTAAAGGACGTGGTAATTATTTCGTATCTACTATTATCTGTACCTCATCTTTTGTAAAAAGTGGTCAACCTACGCCTCTTTCTACCATGCCTGCGCTAACGTCTCCGGCGGGAAGGCAGTGAATAAGAGGGGATATAGAAATAAAAATTGATGCCCTGTAGAAATATACTCTTTCCCTATAGAAATATTCAATTTCACAGGACAGGCAAATTACACGAATTTTAACAAATAAAAGGTTAGACGTTGGATGTTAGACGTTCTAGTAAAAAGCAGCCTCCATGTGCTTAATCTACGCAAATCCACGATTAACAAATCCATCCCTGATCGGAAAAGATACAGCTCTTAATCATTTATTGTATAATTGAACAAGAAAAAAATGCTTGAATTACTCATTTTGTCCTTCCAGGCTAAAAGCAATTACTACAGCAGAACCGAAACCAATGAAAAGAGCCAGAAACAGGGTTAATAATACTTTTGGGCTGGATTTTTTGTAAGGAGCTACCGGTTCATCCAAAACCTGGACAGTGGCCCCCTCCTCCACTTCTTCAATCTTGGCCAGTTCATATTGCTGCTTTAATGTAATGAAAATACCCTTTTGAACTTCTGTCTCCGTAATCAGGCGTTCTTCCTCCAACATCAGTGCCGGAGAATATTGAACCTGACGATTGCGTTCCCTGAATTCCTTCAGGGCTTCCTGGGCTGATTCCAGCTCTGCCTGGCCATCTTTTATCCTTTCTTCGATGAAGGAACGCTTTTCAGCTACCTGATGGACCTTGAACTGACGCTGAAGCTTGTCTGATTCTTCAATAACTGAATTGGCCAATGCAGCAGAAAACTCCGATTCGAAGGCACCGACTTCCAACGTAATAATCGATGTGAGCCTGGCTTTGGATATATTTATTTTTTCCTGAAGGATATGATTGGCGCGCTTGAAACGCTGGCTATCACTGTATTTCTCTAAGGAGTGCTGGCGTGATAAAATGGATAATAAAGACTGATTGGACCCGTATTTTTTTGTATCGTATTTTTGCTGTAACAGTATTGAAGTTAGCCTGCGGCTTTTAACGATTTCCGGATAAATATCAGCAAACGTAATTTTTGATCCTGATTGAAAAGGCAAAGAAAAACCAAACTGGGATGCGATACCGCGGAATTCTGATATAGAATTGTCATCTCCAGTGGGCACTATCTTGGCAGTTGCAACATAAACCGGGTCGACCAGGAGAAAAATATAAACTGCAGCTATAATTAATGTTGTGATGGTAAATGTAAAAAGCATTTTTACATGATTTTTTAGTATGTGCAATATGAGCATTAGTTCTAGATCTGGAGGATGTAAAAGATGGTAGCTAATGAAGCTATAATGGAGGCGGTTTCTTTTAAGAATTCTGTCATGTCAAAGGGTAACTGTTCTTCCTTCTTATGAACAATAATAACGGATCCTTCTATTATTACAGGAATAAAAAAGGTACCTTTCACTTTCACATCACCGTTGGGATAAATGACAGTAATGTATTTTTTACGGGCATCCAGTGTAAAACCACCCGCTGCTTCAATATAATTATTTAAGTTTCTTTTATTAACATACTGAACATATCCAGTGTTATATACTTCACCCAGTACCTGGACAACACCTGTATGTTCCGGCACATCAATGCTGTCGCCATCCACGAGGGCTAAATCGAAGCTATTCAGTGCAACCTGTATATTATTTCTAAACAATTTTACACCATCCACATATGCTTGATCGGTAAAACTGCCGGAACGATCCAAGAGATTTTCCAGTGTTTCATTTGGCTGCTGTAGAGAATAAACACCGGGAACTTTGACTGAACCTGTTATCTGCACTTGTTTTGAAATAGTAAAATTCTGGTTTTGTCTTACCAGGACAACATCCCAGTTTTGGAGTTCAATATTCTGGGTTTGGTTTCCCTGTATTAAATCTGCGAGGTTTACGGAAATAATCTCTGGGAAATTAGACTTTGAGTTACGGCGGAGAATGTCTGCCTTCTCGGCATAAATGGTTTGGTAATACGTATCATCAAATAGTCCACCAACCAGATGCATCAGATCCAGTAAATGCATACCTTCTTCAAACCCATATTCACCCGGGTTTTTAACTTGACCAAAGACGTAAACGCTTTTGGTATAATCCGGTACAGCGTATACTATAATTTGTTCGTTGCCCTGAATGGTAACCTGATGGGCTTCATTGAAAGGTACATAGATAACAGATTTAGCATTTTGTTCCAAAGAAGATGATGCCGGATTGAAACGGTAGACCGCTAGATTATGCTGGGCATTGATTTTTAACCCGCCGGCATAATCAATCAAATCTGCCACTGTTTCACCCGGGATTGATTCATAAATACCTGGTCGTTTCACGGCACCTTCAATTTCTATGCTGGAATTTCGTGTCGGAATAAAAATAACATCATTATCTTGTAAACGGGTATTGGCAGCGGCAGTTTTCCCGGCAGATAAAAATGCATAGAGGTCTACCTGTTGAGGATCATTATCGCCTCTAATAATCTGTATATTACGCAGGCTCCCGGTTGTATCCACACCGCCAGCCTGAATCAAACCGGTAAGAACTGTAGAAAAAGGATGAAGGGGATGAATACCCGGTAATTTCACTTCACCAACAAACGTAACGTTTATTGATTTCAATTTACCGAGAGACACATCCAAAAAAGTACTGGGATTGGACCCCTTTAATGTTTCATATACTTTCTGGAATTGTTTTTCAAGATAGGATCCGGCCTGTTCCATGGATTTGCCAGTGAGGTTTAGCTGGCCTACCCTTTCGATATAGACCATACCATCCCGGCCGATAAAATAACTGGAGCGCAATTGAGTTTCGCCCCAAAGGGATATGATAATTTCATCACCAGGCCCCAATCGATAGGATGAAGGTAAAGGCAGATTATCCCAAATGGGTATGGAATCACGCATGGTGAAAAAATTATAGCCAAAATATTTTAACGTTTTTTCTGTTTTCTCCACATCCTTTTTTTCAGCCATTATAAATTCAGTGGGTATATCACCATCGATACTCTCTGAGAGATTTTCCGCACCTATTACCTGATTCGACGACCTGGTCTGCAATAATTGTTCATATTGCTTTTTATATCGTTCGATATCCTGCTTGGATTGGGCCAATGCTACACCAGCAAATAGTATCAATGCGACATGTATTGTGATTTTTCTCATACAACAATATTATAACTAATAATTAATTCTAATCTATGAAATATAGTGATCAATTTACACTTGTAGAAGTTATTTATAAGCTAAAAAAACCATGTTAGACGGTAAACGGTCACCCCGACACGTTCCCTTCGGTAGGTTTAAGGGCCACTTATTCATTTAATTTATCAGGAGATCTCGTTTGATCATTTTTTGCGGAGAGTGGATAGTTTATCAGTGAATAAATTTGTGATATCTCGCTCTACGCCAAACCAAATAACGTTGCCAATGCGCCATTTATCCGGAATAAACCCGGCGTGTTCCAACCATTCACGTTCATAAAATACATTTAAGTGATACTCCCGGTATGTATAACGGAAATCCAAACGGAGTTCTATTTTTACTTCTGCCGGGCGAGCATAAAGAACACCGTGCCGTTCAAAGTTAAATGCCGGTATACATGCCCATTTATCGCTGTGATACCCAAAATAAATCAGTAAATCATCAGAGTCGGCGCCGCTGTGGGCGGCCCAGCGGCGGCCATCGTAGCTGGAATAATCAAATAACGGGTTGCCATACCAATTTGGTGTGGGTCTTTTTTCCCAAAAAGATCCCAGCAATAATCTTGCATATTCAAAGCCCATTACAAAATTTTGATTATTAAAGAGACCATATTGACGAAAACCAAAAATACTCCCGATACCATGATCTGGATAATTAAGAAAATCAGTCCAATCCTGCCACCTGTCAGTGGTTCCTAATTCAAAAAATACTTTTAGACCGGACTCGGGAAAATCCAGTATAAAATATGCGGCAAGTGTTTGGTAGGTATCTTTAATGTTTATTGATTGACGAAATAAAATGGTAGCAGCATCAAATTTTGAAACCTCTTTACCATTTGATTGATCGCTTGAAAGCATATTACGATTGAAACCTATAGTAATAATTGGTTCAGTGTAAAACGTGGCCGTTCCAACCAAAGCGGTGTAGTAAGGATTATTCTCGGTTTTGTCCAGCTGCGAAAATACATAGCGGATATTGAAACCAACATTACGGTATCGTTTCTCTCGTATTGTCCCCATCATTATATGGGGAAAACCAGTGGTATTATTGGTCATGGTCAATGAGGTATGTAAACCTGGCCCCCACCACATATTGGCGTTGGAGAAACCAAAACCAAGCTCCTTATAATGAAAATATAATTGTGTTTCTCTTAACCCGAAGGAGACAAAAGGTTTTTCAATTTTCTGTTGTACATCATTAAGGCGGGTAAACACCCCTTCCCTATTTAGATCTTCGACTTCTTTGTTCTGATTGGTAAAATAATATGGTTCTAAACTGAAACTAACAAAATTGCTGGAATAGGAAAGATTGACTCCAGTAAATAATCCAGCACCTTTCCCTACTAAACGATTACTCATGTTTTCCAAGTTGGGTGAACCATCATTATAAAATAGTTCATTTCTAAGGATTAGCGACCATTGGTTACTTGCTTTAATCAACTGCGGCCGTAGGAGTGTTTGAAAAAGGTTTCTATTATTTTGAAAATAATTTTTCTGTTCATATTTGATCAGATTAAATGGATCGACAGGTGAAATTAATTGACCAGAGACCAAATTCACCGAAAATATTATGATGATCAAAAATTTCAATTATTATATAACACCATTATAAAATTAATCTGAAAGACCATTAATCAAACCGCTCAAATCTTTTTCAAGTCCCAACCAAAAAATATTACTTCTTAGCTTATTATCAGGTACGAATTCGCTGTTGTTTACTATTTCTTTTTCATAATAAATATTCATCCGATAATTTTTATAGATAAACCGTATATCAAATCTGAATTCAATTTTAACCTCAGGTGGATTGCCACTAATTATGCCATGCCTTTCATAATTAAACCCAGGAATGAACGTCCAATTATTACCATTGTACCCAAAAAACAGGTAAAAATCGTCTGAATCACTACCACTGTGGGCGGCCCAGCGTCGACCATCATAGGTACTGTATGCATAGTCGTGCTTCCACCACCAATGGCCACCACCACGAAATTTATACGTGTAAGATTGTTTAATATTTGCATATTCAAATCCGCCAAGTAAAAATCGGTTATTGAAAAACCCATATTTCCTTAAACCAATTATACTAGCGGAGTTATGATCTGGTTGTGACCTTAAATCCATCAAGTTCTGTCGGTGATCATCGGTACCCAGTTCAATAAATAACTGCAAACCTGATTTTGGAAAATCGATGGTTAAAAAACCAGCCATAGTTTGATCCCAGAAATCATGTGCTTCCCATTCACTTGGATATGTTTTTAATTTTGTATCAATGAATAATGCTTCAAATGGTAGTAATGCTGCATCCCATATTGTAAAAGGCCTATCCGTAGGTAAGCCACCTGATAAATAATTTCTCGATAAACCTATAGTTATAATTGGTTGTGTGTAAAACCTGGCAGACCAAACTAAAGCAGTATAATAGGGGTTACCTGATACTTTATTTAGCTGGGAAAAAGTATAACGTACATTGATACCTATATTGCGGATTCGCTTTTCATTTAATGTGCCGATCATAAGATGTGGGAAACCTGTTGTATTGTTGGTCATTGTTAAAGATGTGTGAACACCTGGCCCCCACCACATATTCGCATTGCTGAACCCAAAACCAATTTGTTTATAATGAATAAATAACTTACTCTCACGAAAACCATAAGTCACATAGGGTTGTTCTATAAAATATCTATTATCATTTAATACATTAAAAATATTTGGATCATCTCCATAAGGAGACTTCCTATTGACATTTTTCGTATATTGATTCTGGTCAAATAAATAAAAGGGCTCAATACTTAAACTAATGTATTTATTTGAATAGGAAAGATTAAATCCAGTAAAAAAACCTGTTCCTTTACCTATCCAACGGTTACCCATGTTTTCCAAATTGGGCCTATTATTGTTAATAAATAATTCATTTCTAACAATTAATGACCACTTTGGATTAGTATATTTTTTTAGCAATGGTCGGATAATTAGAGATTGATTATGAACATTTTTTAAGAATTGTTCCTGTTCAAATATTATTATTTCGTAGGGATCTGCTGAAACGAAATGCTGACCATTTATTAACGACAAAATCAATATTAGAATTATAGTTGATTTAGATTTAATACATAAAGATTCAGTTAAGGGCGGGAATTGGATTTTACTCTGATGTAATATGTTCATTATTCGCATTCTATTGGGTAATTATTTTACTATACATATCTTATTTTGATATTTACTTTTAATTCACTATAATCAAATTATAGTGTTAGTGTTATTGAAAACAAATGCAGTTATAGATAAATTTACTGATGGATTATGTACCGAAAGGCAATATAATGGGAGTTTGCCATTACTCTGATGAGTAAGTACCTGCCAAAAGTGTACCGATCAGCAGGTTTACGGATAGGATGGCCTTATGGATTAACCAGTATTATAAAATTAATGAATACTAAAAGCCGCTGGTCAATAATATTGACATTTTTCATTAGCCTTTTATTTGCTTCCGGCGGTTATGATCATGGTACTGCAGCAGGGAAAGGGAATCTGGATCTAGCCCTGACCTGGAATCCGTGGGACAAGATTGAATTCGGACAGACATACGGGGTGATCAGCTACGGAATAAAAGAAAGGATAGATATCCACGGATATGTTTCACATCATACTGAAGGGCATGAAACATGGTACATAGGGATTTTTTATCAGTTTCTAAAATTTCAGAGCATAGATATGGCAACTGCAGTAGGAATTCGTCGCCGATTTGATCAGAATTGGACCCATTTATTTTTTCCGCAGGTCTTATATACGCTCCATTTAAATGAAAAAATATATGTGGGAGGAAGTTTTGTGAATTTGAAAGATATCAGTTTGAAAGAAAACCTGGGGGTTGCTATCGATATTGCTTTTTATTATATGTTCCCATATAAATCAGACCATATCAAAGCCATTTCTATTGGGTTAGGAGGATTTCACCCGGTTACATACGATGAAGGTCAGTTTTTTTTGCCTACGTATAGTATAGATTTTAAGTTTTAAAAGGCTGTAAACTGTGATCGGTGATCAGTAATGAGCGGTGGGTTGAAAAAAGAAAATTATATATTATAAACCCTTTTTTTTAGTTCTCCCCCTAGGGGGAGAAGATTAGAAAACAGAATTAAGAAGTGGGAAATCTGATTCGTGAGGTGCGGGATTTTAGGGAGAGGAAAAGAAAAGGGTACGTCGGAGAATAAATCCAAGACCAAACCAGAGGGCAAAGAGCGCCAGGGAAAACCAGAATGAAACAGGAAACCCCAATAGAGAAAGAGTAATACCACCAAGTGTACTGATAATCAATAATAGGTCCAAGGAGGAAAATTTACTTATACTGGTGCCGGTACGGCGTTCCAAACTAAAAATTAAATAAGTTACACAAATCAGGGTAGTAAACAATTTGGGGAAAGTATCTAACTCCATCTGCCAAGTGATTTCAGTAATGAGAAGGATCAGTACCAATTGACTTACATACATGACCATTATATTATGCTTGTTCATTATTGATAAAATCAGCAGCAGCAAAACGGCCAGTGCGTGCTGCCAATCCATTAGAGCTGATAAATCATATTTGAGAAAAACAGACAAAATTAAACCTAATAGCAAGATAACCATGAAGATAGTTCTTAAGACATATGGTTTAGGGGTACGATTGTTTTTCTGCCAAGTGTAATAGGGCCTTATTGTTTGGGTAATTATGGGAACATAAGTTTGGACCGGGGGAGTGAGAATAAACAATAGTAACAAAGCCAGATGGCCAAACATTACATTAACAGACAGAGACACCTGAAAGCTAATTATTGCAACAACTGCAGAAATCAGTGTAATAAAATAAATGGAACCAATAGAGGTCAAATAACTGCCACTTTGTTGCAAAATTAAATGATGAAAGTGAATAGTGTCAGCAGTCATTGGATTTTTATCAGAGGCCAGACGGGTAAAAAATACTCGGGTAGTATCAGCCACAAGGTAAGATGTCACCAAAATAAAGGGAGTCATGGACAGGGACGTTAAATCGGGGTTTCTTGCAGCATAGAGGAGGGGCAGTACGGCAATATGAAACCCCAAGAAAAGACTTCCGGCGTCACCCATAAAGAGCTTAGCGGGGCGCTGGTTAAAAGTTAAAAAACTCAATAAGACGAGTGCAAAAATACCGTTCAGCTGAAAAAATTCACCGGTGCCAGAAACAGCCAAACCAGCTAATAAAATGAACATAAAACCGCCAGCGAGACCATCGAGACCATCGAGCAGGTTAACGGCGTTATATATTCCCACAAACCAGATAATGAATACAGCCAGGAGGATCAAGGGGGATATAGAAATTGACACATTGTAAAAAACAATGGTATCAAAGCGGCCCCAGAAAAGAAAAACAAGGTAAGCAGCAAGAAGTAGCTGGACCAAAAGCTTGAACTGCCAGGGGACGTGATAACGGTCATCGGCTAAACCAAGGATGATAGTTACCAAACCGGTGATAAGGTACCAGACAGGGGCTAATTCTAACCAGAAGACCAGCAATAAAAAAAGCGGCCCAAAAACAAGGCCGCCTATCTGGGGAACAGGATGATGATGTTGCTTGCGGGAGTCAGGTTGATCCAAGGCATATTTTTTGCCTAAAACCAGGTACACACCCCAAGTAACAAAAAGGGATATAGAAAAAACTACAATAGAGGGCAAAAACATATATTTATTAATTAACTATTGGGTGATTTTATAACACAAATACATATAATAAAAAGAATGAATACAATATAATTAAAATTGATTATTAGTTTTTGCAGAATGTATTTGATACCTCACAGTTACTGCATATATATGAGAACTTAAAGGGTTGAAGAAAATTCACAAATGACTAAATATTTTATGGATTGAATAATTGATGTTTGGGTAAATCCTTGAAAAATATATTTTGAAGATTTGATGATGGTTTAATTATAGAAGTAATAGTTATGATAATTAATAGTATATCAACAAAAATTGATTGTTTTTGGCAATACCAAACTTCAAGTTCACCTTTGAACGGAGCAATTTGATCCCGATAGATTCTTTTATTTTCTTCAGGACTAAAACCGGTAAAAAATTGATCTTCGTTTCGAAACACTATTGAAGATACACCGCTCAACCCGGGTTTTAATTTGGATATAATTATTTTGACTTCTTCGTCATAAAAATCGAAATGCTCTTTAACGGTTGGCCTGCGGCCAATAATACTCATATCCCCGATTAATACATTAATGATCTGTGGCAGCTCATTGATTTTGTATTTTCGTAAAAATTTACCAAAAGGAAGGATGCGTGGATCATCTTTTCGGGTAATATTACCACCTTCCATGTCGGGACTTTCTTTAAACATGGTGGCAAATTTTAACAAACCAAAAAAATCTTCATTTTTGCCAATACGCTGCTGTTTGTAAAAAATATAACCTTCTCCGGTAAATTTTAAAATTATCATTATCGGCAACAGTAAAGGAGACAATATTAAAATTGCAATTAATGATAATATAATATCCAAAAACCGTTTCATTCTTTACATTTTGTCATCTAGATATTTATTGGTTTCAAGATGCATAAAATTTGGCATCATTTTATTAAACAGTACAACAATCTTTTCTTTATCCCATTTATCTTGCGATTTAATGTTTTCAATTTTCTTTAAAAAATAGTTTAACTTTTCTTTATCGAATTCTAATGCACTTTTTATGATCCCTATATTTTCAAAGCGATCTAAATCGAGCACCTCATCCTGCATGTAAAATTCTTCAAAATCTTTCTCCCCAGTTGTATCACTCTTAAAAAAATAACAAGGCCATTTACCTTTTTTACTCAAATCCTTAACTGTTCGTCTAGCTTCTTCCTCAGTCTTACATATAACTGGTTCGTAATCAAGCTGGTGCAAATATTTTATTGCAATTTGGTCAAAGGAAATAAGATTTAATTCAGGACTTAATTTTGGAAAAAATATTTCTCTGTTATTACCCAGTAAACCGGAAAGGAGGCATAATTCACCTGCTTCTTTTTCGGTTACAAAGTAACGTTTTACATCAAAAGGAGCGGAAAGAGGTTGTTTCTTCTGAATCCGCTGATTGAAGCCGTGGAGCAAGCTGCCGTCTGAAAAGGCGACATTGGCAAAGCGGGCAGTTGAAATTTTAATATCATTGCTTTTTTGCATTAAAAACATTTCCATGATACGTTTTGATGCACCCATCATATTTACTGGGTTTGCCGCCTTATCAGTGGATACACAGAAATATTTCTTTGCCCCACAACTTTTAGCTTGCTCAATAGTTTTTATTGTATTTAGAATATTTACATTAATCATGCGCACGAGGGTAAAGGGATCACTTTCACTCCGAACATGTTTCAAAGCAGACAGATTAAAAATATAGTCAAATTGGCCAGTGCTCTTTACGTATTGATCGAATTCTATGGATCCTATATCCAGAGCAAATGTTTTGAATTCACCTTTAATATAACCAGCAGAACTTCTTATATCCCGAACTAGCTCTACTAAATTATTTTCACTAATATCTACCACATGTAGTTTTTTAGGATTTCGCCTAAAAATTTCTTTTGATAAGGCTTGGCCTATTGAACCTGCGGCTCCCAACACCAAGAATGAATTATTTTCAATCATATTTGCTAACTCATGATTATGATTATTGATATCATACATAAAAATTTCATTTTTTCTTCCTATCATGTCTAATATATTCATTGATTCATACTCCAATTAATATTATTAAAGCAACGATCAGAAAAATTGGAGATAGCATAATCAAAAGCAAAAAACTTATTAATCTGTTAATCATTATCAAATATCACATCATTAATTACTGATGGAAGCTCTACATATGAACGAATTTTATCAGATGGGAAAACATTATCGGAAATCAGCTTTACACTGTTTTCTTTGAGGAATGTACT
>Ga0187833_10003097_pt1 | contig 17183 bp, 15 predicted proteins | sample ETNtaG_37_FD_167968 | JGI IMG/M metagenome (GOLD analysis project Ga0187833, IMG submission 167968) | Marine microbial and viral communities from oxygen minimum zone, Eastern Pacific Ocean - ETNP2014_SV_400_PacBio MetaG (Illumina Assembly) | ecosystem: Environmental > Aquatic > Marine > Hypoxic...
GAATTTTTCCTCCACTGGTGATAAATCTATAATATTTTTGCAGTAGTCAAGCATGGAGACTTTATTATTATCAACTATTACTATTAAGTTATCTAATTTATGCTCTGCTGCAAACATTATAGATTCCCATACTGATCCTTCATATAATTCACCGTCACCTAGCAAGACAAACACTTTTGAATCTGATTTCTTCCTCTTTAAGGCCAAGGACATACCACACGAGACACCAAGCCCATGCCCTAAAGATCCATTAGTAGTTTCAAATCCTGGAATAATAATATCAGGTATTACTCCCAGGAAAGAATCTTTCTGACACACTCTCTCTAATTCCTTCTTATCAAAGAATCCTAAATCTGCTAAAATAGGATATAGTGAAATTGCTCCATGTCCTTTACTAATTATAAACCTGTCTCTATTCTCCCAATATATGTTCGTAGGATCATACCTTAGAATCTTGCCATAATATAACACTACATATATTTCAATACTTGATAGAGCAGAAGCAACTCTTGTCTCGGGAGCAATATTATGTATTTTTAATGTTTCCCGCCTTAGCCATAACGATCTTTCTCTGAACAAATCAATCATTTCTGCTTTCCTCTATATATTTGCTTAATATTTATCTCCTGAACACCTTTTTAAAAAGACCACTGTCAGAAAACAATTCTTTTGTCTTTTTATATTTTTGCGGTGTCCCAATATCTACAAAATTTCCAGATTTTACAAATCCGTAAAAGCCTCCACTCACCATCTTTGGGAAAAAATCTCTCTCTAGTGAAAACTTTCTTTTTTCAGGCATTAAATCAAATACACCTTTATCAAACACATACACACCTGCATTTATCAAGTAGCTTTTTGTTTTTACATCTTTTTCATTAAAACTTCTTATCCGAGAAAATTTATCAATTTCAACTTGTCCATAATCCTTAACACTAGGATTTTCTATTAATACCATTGATATTATAGCTTTTTTATCTTGATGGAATCTAAGTAATTCACAAGGGTTAAACCTACAGAAGGAATCACCATTCAGAACGAGAAATTGCGTACCATTTATATGCCTTGCGGCTTCTTTGATGGCCCCACCGGTATCTAATGGCTTATCTTCACACGCTAACGAAACTTTTAGTCTTTTTCTTTTATCACCCTCATAATACCTCTCAATGACTTTCCATTTATGCCCTACGCATAATACAAATCGCCCAAATCCGTAAGAAAACATATAGTCAACAACTAGACTCAAAAACGGATATCCTCTTATTTGCAGCATCGGCTTAGGAATATCCTTTGCAATCTCTTTCATTCTTGTTCCTAATCCACCACAAAGAATTACTACGTCTGTGTTCCTCACATCAATACGCATTATTTTAATTTGCTACGGATTGTAATAAATGATTTGACTACCATCATTTTCAAAAGCAAAATCTATTTCTAAATATTTCCTCAATCTACGCTTAACCTTCTCTTTCCTTTCTGGCGAAACAAACAAAAGCATAAATCCACCACCACCAGCACCTAATAGCTTACCTCCAGTAGCTCCAGATTTTAATGCCTCGCTATAAATATTATCGATTTCTGTATTAGATATTTTACTGGTCAAGCTTTTCTTTAACTTCCAGGATTCATCAAGTAGTTTTCCAAACCTTAAGATATCATCTTTACTGTTAAGAATATCGATAGCTTCATCTACCATCTGTTGCATAACGCTTAATTCCTTCTTTTTTTTAGACGTATTTTTAATTTGTTTACGTGCCAGACTCGAAGCAAAACGAGAAAAACCGGTAAAAATCAACATTAAATGGTCACTCAACTCCTGCAATCTTTCTTTTCTTATAGTAATCGGCTCCACTCTAAATTCATCGTCTGTATTGAAGGCGACCTTATTGAACCCCCCAAAAGCAACTGCAACCTGATCTTGAGACCCAACGTTCTCTTTAAGAATATCTCTTTCTGTATAAATTGCGTCCTTGGCTAATTGAGATTTCTTGACAATATTCCCTTTCAAAGCATTTAAAGAATTAAGCAGGCCCACAGTAAATGAAGAACTGGATCCTAAGCCTGAGCGAGCAGGCAAATCTCCATCATGATGAATCTCTACCCCCTTACTAATACCACAAAAATCTAATATTGCCCTAACCGCTGGATGTTTAATTTCATTTACATCTTTTACCGTTTCCATCTTTGAATAAACAATTCTGTGTTGATATTTAAAAAAAGGAGGTAAATAACGAACCGTTATATAGCAATATTTGTCAATTGTAGTTGATAAAACAGCCCCGCCATTTTCTTTATACCAAACAGGGTAATCTGTCCCACCACCAAAAAAAGAAATTCTAAATGGAGTCTTGCTTATAATCATCCTACACACCCTCTTATATGAATCAATCTAACCATCATATATACTCATAGAATGCAATACCCAGATGTTTAGAATGAACAATACGATGTAGCTGATATTTATTACCATCAATATTGCCTTTCTCCAGTTTCTCTAAAAAGCCCGGTACTTCCGACTGTTCTGGAGTATCAGTAGCACAATCATGAAATGCTACAATTCCACCTTTACGTACTAAATTATGATACAAAAGCCAATCACACAATATACCCTGATAACTATGATCACCATCAATAAAAAGCATATCTATTTGAGGTCTTACTGCATTGTATGTTTTTCTAACAACATTTGCATCCGAAGACGGGCCAAATACAAAAGAGCTGTGATCATTCTCCGTTGGCCAGACTCCGTTGTAAAATTCACTGTAGTTACACGCAAAGGCGCGGCATCTTTCTGGAGCCTTCTCTATTGTAACAACTCTTTCAAACAACAGCCTCCATAAGAAATGAGTACTTCCATAGTGACCAAGTCCAATCTCAAGTACTGTACCGGAAAGATCTCTGCTTATAATTTCGTCAACCAGACCGTTTATTTCTGATCGTACCTGTTGGATACTGTAATCAGGATATAGAGCCAGCGCACCTAGAGGCTTGAAATCTGCAGGGTTGTACTTACCATTTCCGAGTGATTCAACCCAACGATCCAGTTCAGACATTATAATTTTTGTATCACGTTTCAAGCCAGAAATAGTATCATTTGCTTTTTGCTTAGACATAGTATCTCCTTTCCTTATTGCCTGACATTCTTTATGTACCATTCCATTGTCTTTTTTATCCCATCTTCCCTGGATATTTTAGGTGACCAACCAAGGGAGTTTCTTGCTTTAGTTGTATCAAGGCAAAGTTTTGTATCTATGCTGGGCTTAGTTCTGTCATAACTAATTCTGAGTTCTCTACCCGAGTATTGTACAATTTCCTTAACTAAATTCTCCACTGAAACAGAACTGCCATATCCCACATTATACAATTCAAATCTAGAATCCTGCTTACAAATCACAAGTTTTATAAAATCTGAGAGATCAGAAACATACAATAAATCTCTCTCCTCCTTGCCATTACCCCATATAACAACCTCTCCGCCATCTTCAGCACTCAATACCTTAGTGACAGTAGCTCCAAAAACATGAGATCTTTCCAAATCAAATTTATCATATGGGCCGTATATATTTGAATGTCTCACAACTGTATAATTAGAATGTCCTAGACCTGAATAAAATTCACACATTTTTTCATTATAAACCTTTGTCCAACCAGCACCAAAATACTTAGAATAAATATCCTGGCTTGCATCGAAATCAGTTTCCTTAATGGGTTCATCGCTTGATTGATACATTATAGAACAGCTGAAGAAGACTACATGAGACACTATATGTTCATATGCTGCTCTAAAAATCAATGAATTCATAATCGCATTGTCAGTAACATGATAATATGGTTTTTCAACACTGTCCTTGACTCCAGAAGTGGTTGCTGCCGCTTGGATTATAACGTCCATGCCTTTGATTACAGTATCTACTTCGGCTTTATTGGTAAGGTCTGACTGAACCATTTTAATATTAGGATTATTCAAAGGTTCAGATCTGAAAAAAGTTCCATATACCTCAAAATTCCTGTCTTCAGCAAGGAACTCCGCAATGTTTCTACCTATAAAACCTGTACTGCCACAGACAAGAACTTTTCTTTTCATCTTATCCAACTATCTCTGTTCTGAATCCACCATTCTGTCGTCATCCTGATACCATCCTCTATTTTGAGCTGCGGCTCCCACCCGAAGAGACTTTTCACTTTTTTACAATCCATTACCCTGTACTTGATTGTTGTTGGTTCATTCTCTAAATACTTTATTTGAGATGGCGTATGATTTGAATATTTCAAAACCCATTCAACAACATTTCCGACTGTGGTCTTTACTCCAGAACCTACGTTAAAGACATCAAACTTAATTTGGTCATTATCTGCCATCATAATAATCGCCCTTGCAAAATCGTCAGAATAAATCACATCTCTTGTTACATCGGCTGAACCCCACACTTCAAATGGATCCATTCTATCTACTGCTTTACGAATAAGCGCTGGAATAAAATTAGAAACATCATGAGCAAATTTACTATAAGGACCGAAAATATTTGCCACACGTGCAACAACAATTTCTATTCCATATCTGGTATTTATGAACTTGCACAACTTTTCTATAAACCTGGCTCCCCAACCAAAACCAAAGAAATCCTCATGAGGATCCTTGTTTAAATCAAGGTCATCTTCCTTAATATTTCCGTTGTATTCCTGATACAGCACTGAAGATCCAACAAAAACAACACGTTTAACGTTTTCCCGGCTAAAGGCTTCCAGCATCTGCATATTCATCAAAAGATTATCCTTCATATGTTCCCAGGGAAACAATTTTACAAAACCTGCTCCACCGGTAAACGCTGCAGCCATAATTGCACAATCACAACCCTTAACCATCCTTCTGCAGTCATCTAGAGATTTCAAATCACCAGAAACATAAGTTATTTGTTTATGCTTAAAGACTGGTGTTGTCTTATTATATACCGCTCTAATTTCTGTTGTCGGATAGTTATTGACTATATATTTTAGAATACTGATACCAGCCATACCTGTTGAACCTGCTAAAAAGACCTTCTTTTTATCTAAAAACATAGTTACTTCAATTCAACTACTGCATACTTTCGAACCAGAAGTCCTGCAATTGTAAATATAAGCACCTTTTTTGTTACCATACCAGATAACTCTTTTGCACCAATCTTCCCATGATACCCACTTATCACTGGTACGATCTATTTGATAATCAAATCTTCCCTTTTCAACTAGAAAATCTTTACCACGTATGGCCGCCTGATAAGCATCCCATACATTATATGATAAATGCACGTCCAAATCCTTATCCTGAAAAGGAAGCTTTATTATATTATGATTCAGATAAATTGATTCATGGATCACAGGAAAATATTCTAATAATTCCTTTTGCTTCATTAATCTATTTATTGCCTTCTCAGTCTCGACATAAAACGATGAAAGCTTGTTCTCTGTACAAAGTTTGATTAATATCAGTTCATCTGCCGGCCACCATATATTCAGCCACTTTTTTGATTCACAATACTCAGCACCACCGCTTTGAATATCAACTGCCTTGTCCACAAAGAATGAGTGTATTTCTGAGAGTATCGGAGAAGTATGATCACTGGTGACAAATAGCTCTATCAGCTCCCGAGGTCTTACTGAACATGTACCGAATAAAACGGCAAGTGGAATTTGCAAAAGCTTATTGAAGTACAACAGAGATGCCATCCATGCAAAAACCCTCACTCTAACCCAATCAGCCTTGGGCATTGTACTAGTCTCGACCACCAGACGCTGTTTTTCATGTATTTCGTTTGAATTAGAAAGACTACCATGTATGTTGATAATCTTTGTTTCGACAATGTTAAACCCATATTTTTCCTGATATTCCTCATTCCCCATTTCAGCATTAGGGAGGATTGACAGGTTATTAAACTGTATTCTGTTATGCTGCCCTTTTTCAATTGCTGATGATGTGCCGTCTGCAAAAGAATTATATGTTTCTCCAGGCAAACCTAATATCAGGTCAGTAAAGGTTTCTATATTATCATTAGTAAATTTGCTCTGAAGTTCTTCAAACGCATTAATAGAGATATTCTCACGCTTAATGTCTTTCAGTGTGGATGTATTTAAAGATTGAAGAGAAAGAGACACACCCTTATTTAAACCTGCATCAGCCATTATTTTGTAGATATCATATATACGTTTTGTAGAATTTTTGGTATTTTGCACAGAAAATGCCTTAGGATAACCATGTTTCTTTTTGTTTTCTGCAATATACCTTACAATCTCAACATCCCTTACCAACATGCCAAAATTTGCATCACAGCAAAATAGAAATTCAATCTTATGCCTTGAAAACCATTCTATTTCTTCAAATATTTTATCAACATCATAAGAATACACCTTATTTTTTGTAGCGGATCCCCAATCACAATACGTACACGAAAACGGACAACCCCTATTGGTCTCCAATAATGTAATCCATTCCTCTTGTGTGTTTGCTCTCATTAACGGATCAAAGATTCCTTCAAGATAAGGCGATGGAATTTCATTAAGATTAGAAATCCTCTCGTATGCCGGATTACGTATAAAGTCATTTTCGCTATTAATATAACTAATAGAAGGCACTTTCTTCCAGTCTCTTGCATGATAATTCTCTAAAACTGATGCAAAAGTTCGCTCTCCTTCTCCATGGCACACTATGTCAACAAACCAATTCTGATGTAAAAACTCACTAGCTTTCCTATCTGGAACGTTTGGACCTCCAAAGACCATAAGAGACTCCGGCCTCTCACTTTTAATCCTTCTGGCTATTTCTAAAGAAATTATAGTATTCCAGACATAAGTACTAAAAAATACTAAATCTGCTGTTAACAAATCATTTACCGCTTCCTCTACAGGAACTCTTTTGTAAATCGGCAGAAGAAATTCAAATTCCTTTACACTGCTCACATATTTCTGGGCATATACCTGTAAGAGACCAATAGAATATGGCAAATAGTTTTGATTAGAAAAACTGTTGTTTATTTGCACTAACCCTACCTTAATGTTGCAATGCAAATTACTATTGTCCATTCGTCCAATCTGATATTAATTCGTTTTTACTAAATACATGGTAATACTCTGACAACCTATCCTTTTCTTGCTTGTACCATTCAATAGTACGCCCTATACCTTCCTCTAAAGACACCTTAGGTTTGTATCCCAAGCGTTCTTTTGCTCTTGAGATATCAAGAATACGTATATCCTCACCCTTGGGTTTTGAGATATCCCATTCAATATTCAATTCTGGAACAAAAGATGCTATTACTTCAACGAGTTCTTTTATACTTGTACCAACACCGGATCCTAGATTGATCGGTGTGCAATCAGCTGATTTTTCCAATGCCAATAACATCCCTTCTGCAACATCATCAGTATAGACAAAATCTCTTACTGCTGAACCATCTCCCCATACAACAAATGGATCCTCCTTTCCAACAGCACGTCTTATTAAGGAAGATACAACCAACGATGATAATGGATTAAAGTTGTCGTTAGGGCCGTATACACCTGCGGGCCGAACGATAGCAACCTTTCCCCAATCAAATTCTAATTTATAAGATTCAGCCTGAAGTTCTCCCATTCTCTTGGCCCAACCTGCAAAGGTATCTGTATGATGAGGAGCACCATCCCACGCAATATCTTCCTTCTTAGGAACCTTGGAATTCGGATATATCCCAATGGTACTTGTAAATAAATATCTATCAATATCTCCTATTCTAGCTGCTTCCATAAGTAAGGTGTTAAAAACTAAATGCGGCACAAAAAAACTGGCAGCCTTAACCCTTCCTGTAGAAACGGCACCCTTTGTACCGGCAAGATGAAAAACATAATCCATATCTTTTACTACTTTTTTACAGGCATTCCAGTCCGTCAGATTACACCTAATAAACTCTGCATCCGGATGCGCAAGCGCAGGGTCATCTAAAGACGCAATTCTCACATTGGCTCCCTTCTCAATTAACATCTTAACAAGCGGTATACCAATAAGGCCTGTTCCACCTGTTACCAATACTCTCTTTCCGCTATACATTATACCTCCACAAACAGTTATATTTTCTCAGTGAAATTTATTTAAGCGTTTGAATGTTGATTTCTCTTTATAACCTGAAACCCTTTTATCAACTCCGCTATACCATCCTGCAGTGAAAAACCGGGCTTGTACCCTGTCATCTCTATTTTATTATTACTGACAATATAATCTCTTTTATCAGGATCCTTCCCTATTTCTGATTCCTCAACGTAAAATTCTACAACTTGCTTCTTAATTTCCTCACACAATTCGCGTTTACTAATATTACAATCACTCAATCCAAGATTATACGGCTCATTTTTCATCTTTTCAAAATTCCTAAGACAGTGTACAAACGCCTTAACCACATCACGAACATGGATAAAATTTCTTTTAAAAGCCGACTCAAACAGAACAATGAAACGATCATAAACCGCCCGATAAGTAAAATCATTAACCAGAAGATCCAGACGCATCCTTGGGCTAATTCCGAACGCAGTAGCAAGCCTTAATGTAATACTGTTACCAGAATCAAGTATTGCCTTCTCCGCATCAACCTTCTGTTGCCCATAGAGAGAAATAGGTTTTAGCGGAGTATTTTCATCACAAAACTTTCCATCCTGTCCTATACCATACCCGCTATTAGTAGTTGGGAATATTATCATTTGCTCTCTACTGCGAAGCTCTAACAGCATATTTATTGCATCCGTATTGGTTGTAGTCGCCGCAATAGGATCTTTAGTACAAATGGGAGCACCTGTTAAACAGGCCAGAGGTATAATTGCGTCAACTTCCTTCAAACAATTTGATATCAGCTCCTTATTACGAATATCTTCCCTCATTATAGTAAGGCCTTTATTATAGCAACAATCAAGCAGTGATGTCTGGTTATACATAAAGCTGTCTACAGCTATTACATCATAACCTTCCTTTAATAATTCTGGGACCAAAACAGAGCCTATATATCCAGCTGCACCAGTAACAAGAATTTTCATTAGACCACCTTTCTTACAGTCTTTACTTTATCAAGACATTCAATCTGTTTTAACATAAGTTTTTAGGAAACGAATCCTATTTAGCAACAACTTTACTTCGGGCGGTACTACTCAAACCCACTTATTTATTTAGTATAAAATAGTTAAGATCTATATCTTTCAGAATCTTTAGTACAGCAGATTTTAAAGAGAAAGAGCAATGATTACAAAAAAAAGATTAATACATGAGAATGGTTATAGATCAAATGGAATTTGCATTAAATCAACAAAAGTTGTTATTTTACTGTCTACGGGTCCAGACATGTTCAATTGTCAACAAACCCTTAGAAGGCAATTTAGTAATTATCATACATTGAATATGACGTAAATCCGTATTTCAGCGCCAAAACAATTTATCCTTAAAAATTTGTATAAAATGGGTTGCTCCCCAACGAAGAATATGCAATTTTCTTACACCACTCAATCTCACAGGCTCATCTCCGGGTATATCTACACATTTTAATTTCCTCTTTGCGGCCCTGATACAAAGCAATGGTTCTATACCTCCAACTTCTTTGTTAAAAATTCTTTCTTCAAATGCATAAGTATAATCCTCTCCCAATTCCAATTGATAAAAGATTTCTTTCTTCCAGGCACGAAACATTACTGCTATATCTGTATAACTGGAACCATAAAGAAGATTTATCAAAGTTATATACACCCAATTACCAAAACTAGTAATTAAGTCATCATCATAACTTTTTGCTCCTTCAGCATAACGAGAAGCAATTACCATATCATATCCTTCTCTCATTTTTTCTATCAAGACTGGAATAAGTTCCGGTATTGAATTGCCATCGGGACTGAATGTTATTATCACATCCCCCTCAGCATGTTCCAATGCTTCCACATATGCATTACGCAAACCGTATTTTTTCTGAATAACTATGGAATATCCATTTTCCCTGGCATATTCAATTGTACCATCAGTTGAGCCCCCATCAATAAAAAGAATTTGGTCTACCCATTCCCTTTTAATCCTGGGCATGATTATTTTCATACCGCCTATTTCATTAAGTGTAGGAATAATTAAAGTAACTTTCATGTTTAGCTCTTTCTCAATAAGATATTGATATATCCCTAACCATTTCTTGAATAAATATTAACCTAAAAATTCTTTTTGGATGACACTCTTGGCAACACAGTATCATGCCTACTTTAATTAGTCAAAATATTCATCTTTCTTTGTATCTGCGCATACATCCTTAAAAGAATTTCTCTAAGTATATAGCCATCATGTTGATTCCTTCTTTGCAATTGTTTTCTCATATTTACTAAACCATTCGTATGTTACTGCAATTCCCTTCTCTAGTGTAGTCTTTGGTCTCCATCCCAGGGAATTAATTCTGTTTGAATCAAGCAATTTCTGCATCACCCCATCAGGCTTATTCGTATTATATTTTACATTGCCTTTATACCCAACAACACGGGACATAATGTCTGCTAATTCGCTTATTGCATAGTCTCTCGAACAACCCACATTAATATGTGTAATTTCATTGTAATTATCCAATAGGAAGATGCAGGCATCGACTAAATCATCCGCAAAGATAAACTCCCGCCTTGGAGCTCCACTACCCCAAATTTCAACAAAGTCCTTATTCTTCTCTTTTGCATCGTGGAACTTATTAATTAATGCTGAAATTACGTGAGCCGTTATTGGATCAAAATCGTCATCAGGGCCATAAATTGTAGCGGGCACCACAGCTACAAAATTAGTACCATACTCTCTATTATAAGCTTCACACATCTTTATACCGGATATCTTAGAAATTGCATAAGGCGCACTCGTTTCTTCTAAACTACCTGTCAGCAGGTGTTCTTCTTTTATAGGTTGAGAAGACTCTCTTGGATACACACATGATGAAGCAAAGAATATTAATTTATCAATCCCTGTTTCCTTTGCGGTATTTATGACATTTGCCTGTGAAATTGTGTTTCTATACAATAATTCTGCCGGGTGCTTAATATTTACGGCTATTCCACCCCCTACTGAACCTGTATAAATTATAATATTCGGCTTATAATCATTAAAGCAACTTTTTACAGAAGCCTGTGATACCAGGTCCAGAGAGGTTTTACTTGTATCGAAAATATTTAAAAACCCCTCCCTTTCAAGACGACGCATAAACGCCCTATTAACTGTTTCATATAAACCACATACAAGGATTTTTTGATTTCTATCCACCTATCTTAGCTTTACCTGCAACCGCCTCTTTTTGTTGATTCTTTTCTGAATACCGGTTCTTGTATCATTGCCTATACAAAAGCGGTTTTATGCTATTTCGATATATTTTCTTTGCCATCATAAAATCTTCAGGATAATCAATCTCAATCCTAGGATGGGGATTTGTATAAACGAGGGTAAGTGGGAATTTATCTTTCTTAAGCTCCATTAGAACATCCGTCAAATATGCATTCAGTTTGCCCTGCTTTAGCACCTTTTCAATTGTGTCAAAGATTTTTTTATTGGCCTTCTTTTCCACCTTCAGGATTCCTATAAATTCACCTGTTGCTTTTCTCAGCTCTATGTTCTTACCCATCTTTACAATCTTGTTGTTTTTAATAATTACTTTGGAATCTTCTTCGTCACAATTCTTTTTCTCTACACAAACAACTATACTACCCTTCTTTTTAATACAATCCTTTAGAATATCAGGATGGAATAAGGAATCACCCGTAATAAAAATGAAATCATCGTCCTCTACATGGTTTCTACACAACCATACTGATGGTAATATCCCTGACACCTGATAAAAAGGGTTATATACAAAAACAGCCTTACCCTTCAGAACCTTTTCAGCCTTACCATAACAATGTCCCGTGACTACCACTATATCCCTGATGCCATGCCTGTTTAGTATATCAACAGAAATCTCCATCAGTCTCTTATCATCGATTTTCAGCAGACATTTGTTATTCCTTTCTGTTACTTTTCCCAGTCTACTGCCTATTCCCGCAGCGGTTATTATGGCCTTCATTATGTTTTCTCTCTTACAAATGAAATTATCTGGTCAATATTTATTATTTTTAATCCGAAGTCCTTAGCCATTTGAAATAGGTACTCTCTGGATGCCATGTTTCCATCCGGTTCAAGTATCTCAAGATCAACTGCAACTGCCGGTTTAATTCCTGCTAGTTTAACTAATTCTACCCCTGCTTCCGTATGTCCCTGTCTTTCAATTATCCCTCCTGCAACGGCTTCAATAGGGATGACATGCCCCGGTTTTCGCAGCTCGTTTGATACTGCACTATGTCTTGCTAATATATTCATTGTCAATGACCTGTCCCCGGCTGAGCTGCCCGAACTACCAGCAACTGCGTCAACCGAAACCATCATCCGCGTTTTATTAGCCTCAGTGTTTTCTCCGGAGGTTCTCTGCGGGGGGATCCCCAATTCTTCACATCTACCACACTCACAAAAGGCAGCAATAAATGCACCCCTTGCATGTGTCACCATAAAATTTATCATTTGAGGTGTTACGTTTACTGCCGCACAGATAAAGTCTCCCTCATTTTCTCTCTTAATACTATCAACCACTATTACAATCTTATTGCTCCTAATATCTTCAATCGCCTCTTCAACATTATGAAATAGATTATCTTTACTATTTGCCAATGATATTTACCTTCCTTTCATTTAAAGGTTTATGTAACTTTCATTTTTGTCTTATGATAGACAATGATTTTTTTCAATAATCTTTTGAACAAAATCAAGAATACAATCGTAACCCACGCTAAGCTTACCTACTATTTCCAAGCACAAACCTTTGCCATCCATCAACATATAGTTTACAAAATGCTTTCATACTTGACGTACTTTCCGCTTTGGTTCCTACTCTTTAGTAGCTTTTCCGAACAACAAACACTGTAGATTTCAATACTCCTATCCAGTACCAGATACTTACAATTCATCTTATACTTCAATTCCCTTCATCGAGAAGCAGATTAGCATGTAAGAGTTTTTCGACTACTGGATAGAGTTCCCATACCGGCAAACCAATTATATTGCTTATATCAACTAAATCTTTTGAGCCGTCGGCATAAGCAATAAAATCCATTATGTCCTTTCCAAGAGTACCTGATTCTTTTGCACAAGATTCTTTCGTACTAATGTCAGGATAAATTCCACGACTACTTAGCTGTGGTTCTCCATAACAGTTTATACGATATCTGGTGTTACGTTCTATTAATTCTATACAATCTCTGAACAATTCGTAACTTCCATGTAATCCTTCCGGAGATACGAAATCGAGGCAATCGAAAGATGTATGATATTCTGGATAGGCAACATATTTGCTTCTAGTTAAGGTTGCTATTGGAAGATCCACACCGGGACTATTATATTGCCGCTCATCACTTCCCCGGTCTAGGTATGTATAACTGATAAAATCGGGATGTTTAGACCTCAAAATATTTAGCGCAACTCTATCTGAAAGTGTATTACCATGACGAGTTGGCACATAAGAGTATACAAGTTCATCACCAACACAAGTAACGTTGAATCCTGCAATAACATTACTTCGCATTACACTCAAGTTTCTGCTAAGGTAGGTGATTGAACCTATAGTCTCAGGGACGAATATAATTCGATAAGTATATTTCCGTGGTATTGTGGCTATCCATTTAGCGAGAAATGTAGTCAAAACAGGTCCGGACAATTCATTATTTGCCATTGAGGGATGACAGATGTACGTAGAGAAGAAGACTTCTTTTTCTGTATTGCCGGGAATAATGTATTCTGCATAGGTAAGATATCCATCTTTTAACTCACTATCAATGAAAACGCGGTATTTTCCCTCTTGTAGTTTAATACGTTCATTATGGGCGATACAAAATCCCCAACGTTCCTTATAATAGGAAGTAACATATGGGATCGCCTCTGGCTTATCTTCTATACTATAAAGATGGTGTTGTAACTCAGAAAGTGTAACCCACTTGTCAACAGGAACAGAATATCCCACAACATGAAGATTATTCTTTTTGAAATCTACTACCTTGTTTCCCTTTTCATCGAGAATGAAAGCGTCCCATATATTCCATTCTTTCGGAACCGTCCAATCAAAAGCCTTAGTACCAGTTGGTATTTCATAAATTTCAATAGGTATGTATTCATTTATTTCTTTTAATGTATTACGAACCCCCTCTCCTGTTATGCTTCTGCATATGGGAAAAAGCTTCACAATCAGATCGTACATTTCCTGTCCAACTATCAAGCTATCGGGGCATATTAATTTGTCATGCATATCAGTTTGCAACACATCGTTACTGTTCACATTTAACAGCTTCAACAACAAAGGCAGAACAAAGGAAGAATCCACGCCAATTAGATGGCTCATTTTCCAATAGAATCGCTTCCTCGCGGAATAGTTTAGAATTTCTTTCTGTCAAATACGGCATCCCAGGATGAAAATGATACCAAAGGAGTTTGGTGTTTTTGAACTTATGCCTCTCGAATAACTCAATTACTTCAAATGGGTTGTGAAATTTTGACAAAATAGCATCGTATCCCGGTGCATCAGTATCTTCTACATTGTTTCTGACCGGTGGCATGTCCATACGTAATCTAGATTCTAAATCCCTAGCAACTTCGTCCTTTACTCCCTTGTTTACGTCCTTGAGCAGATCATTGATGATAAAATCCACCGTGTAACGGTTGAAAGTAAACATTGAAAACAATTTATTACGAAACTCAACAAAAACACTACCACCTGGACGAACAAGAGAAGCCATGTTTTCTAAAACTTTTTCATCATTCTCCACATGTGGCATTACGCCCATGGCCACGAGTCCATCAAATTGTCCCTCTTTAATAGAATGGGCATAAGTAACTGAATCTTGAATATCACCCAAAAGAATTTGATCTGGATTCATCCCGTGTTTTTGCATATTTTCTTTGGATTTTTTTACCATTTCTGGTGTTATATCTAGTCCCCATACATCTACACCCGATTTTCCAAGCGTGACAAGGGGTGTTCCTTCACCTACACCAATTTCTATGGCCCTCTTGATACCCTTCCCAGCAAAAGATTTTAATAATAATTTGAGACGGAAATAATTGGCGGGATATGCGGTAGAAATATCATAAAGCCTTGCACTATCATATTGCTTATGATAATCATTTGCAACCGCTTCATAGTAATTACTAACAGGTTCTTTATTCCTCATACCTCTGGACATTTCGTTCTCCTCTTTTGTTCATTGTTAATTTTAAATTGCCCTATCTTTTGAGAATTAATTCTTCCTTCTTCAGAACAGACTCAACGAAACATAAGTTCTCTTTGAGTCAACACTATATATATTCTCTGACAATCACCGATTAGAATGCTGTAGACTTAATAAATCTCTCCCATGCAAAGAAAAGGAATAAATATATATAAACGCGAATCTATAAGATATGGATTATGCTATCTCATTGAATGTAGCTCTTCGAAAGCATCTAGAAAATCATTTTTTGATAACGGTATATTCACTGTATAATCCTGCGGTTCAGAATAAAGGAATTCTTTTATTATAGAAATAGCATCATCAGTTGAGGCAAACTGTTGCAGAGACTTACCAAAAACGACTTTTGCCTGTTTAAGTATTTTAAAATAGTCGGCACAAATACATAGAACCGGCTTGCCAGAAATTGCAGCCTCAAAAAAAGCGCCTGATGGATAATCTACTATAACCCTGTCAGCATACTTTAATGTTTTTAAGAAATTTTCACGTAATATGTTTATATTACCAGATCGACTATCTTTAATATGGTCCAGGATTGAGTGTTCGGCCCACTCTGTTCCCTGTGCATGTTTATACATAAAATCATATTTCGTTTCTTGCCCAAAGTAATTTACAATTTGCATCTGAAACTTAAAATACCAGTTTAGCGGGTAAACCATATTATTAAAGCTCCTGACAATATCAGAAAACTTCCTTTCTACGTAAACAATTTGTTCTTTCCTTTTCTTCTTTTTCAAGACAGAGTTTTTCCTCCTTATACTTCTTAAGTAATAAGGTGATTCAATGACTTTACAATCACTTTTATATCTGTTTTTAATAGAGTACTTGAAATAGTCCTGAGAAATGCTATCACGAGTAATAGTACAATTATAAATTTCTGTCTCAAACACTCCAAATACCTCCATATCTAAAGCAAAGCAGGAATGTTCTATACAAATACTCTTGGCACCACTCATATACTTTGCGGCCACCAAAGGACCTAAAGAGTCTATATCAGTATTCCCTCTTGCAAATATATAATCAATCTTATTTCTCTTGTAGAACTTATACATTTTTGCCGCATCCTGAAGGACATGAAAACACTCCGTAGAAATAAAATATTTCAGGAAAGGTAAGACTACAGATGAAACATCCAAAGCACATTCATTATTCACCCAAGAAATTACCTTCGAATCCTTTTCTAAATAACCAGCGCAAGCTTCGCATTCTTTCTTTAACTTCCTTAAAAAAGTATTATCTAAAGGTGAGATATCTATTGGTTTTCTAGAAAGAGTACTCTCCCGTAAAACCACCCCCCTTTCCCTTAAATAAATACGGGCTTTATGCTTTATAAGCTTTCTGATAGGATAATCGATATCAATTGATCCTGCATGCAAGAAGAAAATATTTAATTCCTTTAAACAGGGATCAGCTGGAATTACCTTCTTGAATTTCTCATATTTAAACAAATTTATAACCTTCTTAGCTTGGATCCTAAGAAATGAATTGGCCTTTAAGTTGTTTAACAGGTTTCTCTTGGCTGCGTCCCTTTTGCCATCAGTAAGGTAATCCACATACTGAACATTAAATGCTTTGCAGAACAATTGTAATAATTCACAAAATATTTTTACACTCTTATATCTAAAATTAAAAACGGAAAAGCTATCATTACTCAAAAATGGAGGATGAACATACACTATACGATCTATATTGTTATTTTCTTGAAAGAAACGTGAAAGTATATAAGAATAAATTATCACCATGTCCGAAAAGTATTTAATTCGCACATAGCTAGCTTTAGCCATAGGAATATTATATTTATTACAAAATGAAATGTTTTCTTTAATAAAAACGTCAAAACAATCAAACCACTCAAGTTGCTTAAAAAAATATTCCTCTTCAGAAGACCTTAA
>Ga0187833_10003100_pt1 | contig 17172 bp, 16 predicted proteins | sample ETNtaG_37_FD_167968 | JGI IMG/M metagenome (GOLD analysis project Ga0187833, IMG submission 167968) | Marine microbial and viral communities from oxygen minimum zone, Eastern Pacific Ocean - ETNP2014_SV_400_PacBio MetaG (Illumina Assembly) | ecosystem: Environmental > Aquatic > Marine > Hypoxic...
GTATATATTGGGTTCTCCTAAACCACTAATGGGAAACCTTGTGAGACATATACTCATTCTCCTCATTTCAATCCTTCTTCTAACTTCTAATATGACTAATAAAGATGAGTGACGAATTTATATATTTCATTAAGATGGAAGGTAGATGGATTGTACAGAATATAGTGGACCCCATAAATGAGACAATGTGCTAAGGTGTATTTTCAATTAATAATGGAGATACAGAATGGGCAGAAAAAAGTACAGCAAGGAATTGAAGGCACGTATAGCACTTGATGCAATCAAAGGTCAGAAAACGATAGCAGAATTAGCATCAGAGTATGGAGTTCACGCGAATCAGATCAGTCTTTGGAAGAAGCAGTTACTTGATGCAGCTCCTACTGCTTTTAGCAACGGGAAAGATAAAGATGCTGAGCAGAAAGAGGTTGAGCGAGATCATTTGTATAAAAAGGTCGGCCAACTGCAAATCGAAGTTGATTGGCTAAAAAAAAAGACAGGCTATCTGGGATGAGCGTCTCAGAGAAAGTCAAATGCATAGAGGGCAGAAATAAGACGCTGAGTATTAGCAGGCAATGTGAGCTACTGCAACTGCCTCGCTCTTCATACTACAGACCCAGATCGTCTCTTACCGAAGGTTCTGACAACCTGGAACTCATGAGGCTTATCGATGAAGAGTTTCTGAGACATCCGTTTTATGGCAGCCGTAAGATGAAGGTTTATCTAAGCCGCAAAGGCATTTCTGTAAACCGTAAACGGATCCAACGCTTGATGCGATTGATGGGCTTGGAGTCAATAGCTCCCAAGCCAAACACCAGCAGACAGCGCAAAGGGCATAAGGTTTATCCTTATCTGCTGAAAAAGATGTCGATCACAGAACCTGATCAGGTGTGGTGCTCCGATATCACTTACATTCGGCTGGCACACGGCTTTGTTTATCTGACAGCCGTAATGGATTGGGGCAGCCGTTATGTGCTGTCCTGGGAGGTATCTGTGACCATGGATGATGACTTCTGCGTTAATGCCTTGAAGAGTGCCCTGCGCAAACATCAGACACCTGAGATATTTAATACAGACCAGGGAGCACAATATACCGGTAAGGCATTTACTGGAGCATTAAAAGACCATGGCGTTCAAATCAGTATGGACGGTAAAGGGCGCTGTATGGATAACATCTTCATAGAACGCTTATGGAGGTCAGTAAAGTACGAAAAGATATTCCTGGAGGAGTTTGTAACTGTTCCGGAATTACTCTCAGGGTTAAAGGATTATTTTAAGTTTTACAATTTTGAGAGACCACATCAATCTCTGGTAGGAAAAACGCCTGCAGAGATTTATTGGGGTAGAGAAGTTGCCAGGAAGGCAGCATGATTAAAGAACTGAAAGACAAACTTAAAGTACACCTTAACTCATAAGAAAAACTGTCCTTGACTTGGGGGCCACTTCAGAACAAGCAATCAATATCTCAACCATCATTTCTTAAAACAGATGTTATAGATGGTGAGGTATCAGTTGAATTTGAAAGTTAAAGATATAGATTACAAAAATATTTATTTAAAGAGATTGGATATATATGGTGGAAGATATAAAGTTAGGTAAAGGAATGATTTCTGAAAGTTGGGAAATTTATTTGAAAAATATTGCATTGTTATTAGGTGTGCTTAGTGTAGTTGCAATTATTATGAATTGGTATCCATTTACTATGTTCATATCATTACCTTTCTGTTTGATTTGGGTTTATTGTGGATGGTTGAGAACTGAACCTCAGTTAAAATGGGTTAATGTGATTTTTTGCATATTATACTTATTTGGTATTGTAAGATATTTCACGATTAATTGATTATTGATGGTGAGGTATCAGTTGAGTTTGATAATTAAAGATTCTGGAATTTGGAAAAAACTAATACAGAATGGTGTTTGGTAATAATAATGGAGTTAATTATGGATAAGGATATTGTTGTTGAAAATTTATCTGAACAATTATTAGTTGAACTAAAAAGGATAAGACTACTTCTGGTTGTTATTGTGTTTGTTTTGATTGTTGGATCTATTTTATAGACAAGTTGAAAATGAAAAATATTGAAACCAGACTCATCGTAGGTTCTCTTAAATTAATAAAATATGGGATTTTACTTGTATGGTGTCTGACTATAATATTTGTACTTTGGTATTATAAAGTATTTGATGGATTATTTGATTATTTCTCCTAAAAGGTAAGAAAATGTTTTACAGATATGTAATTTCGTTTGTATTGGGATTACTAATTTTGTTTTTAGTTAAAGAATATTTTTTATAGTTTCTCCCCGATTTAACTTAGTATTCGGAAGGGAGTTAGAGATAAAAGGAATTGTAACCTTATTTCATTGGAAGAATTGACTCCCTTCCACTAACGAAAGGACTTGCAACGGGGTGTATATGGGTAACTACCTGTTTATACACCACTTTTATTAGAGGGATTTCGCATTAGGATTTTCAAAATGCAATGTCATGTCTGATTTCCAGAAAATTTTTCGGTGGGAAAAATGGATTGTAGAGGTTTTTCAAATATTTATCAATTGTGATTTAATTTTGTTGAACAATAAGGTAAAGAACAATTATTTATGGTCTCAAATGATCTCAATTTCTTAGAAGCATTAGTATATCTTAGCAAGAAAGATAAAATACTTGAAAAAGTTATAAAAGAAATAAAACCCAAAGAACCTGAGAAAAGAGAACCAAATTTCGAAGCATTAGTTAAGATCATTTCTGGTCAACAACTATCTAGTGCTGCAGCATCGACAATCTTCAACCGACTAAAAGAATTTATAGGTAAAAATAAAATTACACCACAATTGATAAATAATTGTAAACCTCAACAGATTCTAAAATGTGGATTATCAAATGCTAAAACACAGTATATCTTAAATCTTTCAGATCTGTTTTTAGCAGAACCAAATATTTTAAACGAATTAAAAGATAAGGAATCAAATGAAATTATTGAGGGATTACAGAAGTTCAAAGGAATAGGTATTTGGAGTGCAAGTATATTTGCACTGTTTTATCTAAACCATCCTGATGTATTTGCATGGGGTGATATTTCAATAAAAAAATCAATAAAACTATTGTATGAGGAAGATAAAGAAATGAATAATGAGAGAATCATTGAAATAACTTCCAAATGGATACCATATAGAAGTACTGCATGTATAGTGCTTTGGAAATGGTTGGATGAGGGAGCAATCAAGTTTTCGTAATCAAAAATAACCCTCTAGAAAAAAAATAAGCAAACTATTTAAAAATAATTAAATTCTTAGTGGGATAGTTGAAAATGAGAAATAGGAAAACCATTATTATCATAGGTTCAATTCTCGTAATAATGTATTTACTTTCACATCTACAAGATTTTCTATAATGGATTAACGAATAACTACCCATTTATATCCATAAGACCCCCCACTAATTCTTCACAGGGTCAGACAGTCTCCAAGTAAAATCCCCACAATTCTTAGTCATATTCCTCGACCTTCAGTCCTCTAATTAAATAACTAGATTCAGTATCATAAGTCTGCTTACCGAAATCACTCGAACCTTCGTGAAAGTATTCACCAATTTCAAGGATACCAGTAATCCAAACAGCATATAAAAATTTTTCAAAATGCTCTGGCTCATCCAAAATTACCTGAATTACTTGATTTGGTGGTGGTGGTGGAACATGAATACAAGCCCCAAAAGTCGGAACAAGCAGGAACTCCTTAATATAGTCAAATCCGCCATCTCCCTCCAGAGGAACAGCAAATCCTGGAATTTTTACTGATTTACCTATTAATTGTCTTAAGCTTTCGGGCATCTCTCCTGTTTTATAGTTTAACTTATTTAAATCTGCCCATGTAACCAACTTTGTCTCTAAATTTAACCCAAAAACTAAAGATGAGTTATTTAAAAGTGAAAAGAAAAGAAAAACTAAAAAGATTTTTTTCATAATAATATTATAAATTTTGTTTATAAACGAATTGTCATTCCATCTGAAAGTGATTGACGATACGCCCTTAATGCCGGGATTAAGCCCATCAACATTCCATTCAAGATAATTACACCAAGTATAATTAAGTCTTTAACACTTGGGGGTTGAATAGGAATAAATAAACCAAAGTAAGCCTCTAAAAGAGGTTGTGAAACAAATAAAGTTATGTATAAAAAAAGCAGGCCAAAAAGAATACCTACTAATGTTAAAAATATAGCTTCAAAGATTAGTAAAAAAGATATAGTCCCTGGCCCTGCTCCAACGGATCTAAGGATCGCCATTTCTCTTCTACGTTCATTAAGTCCTGACAATAAAGAAGTCATCATCCCTAGTAGACCTGCAAAAAGGACAAACCATGTAATTATCCTTAACCCTACTTCTGCTGTCCTTAGCAAATTCCAAAGCTCCTGTAGAGCAACTCCGGGCATAATTGCGCTAAGAGGTTCTTCTTTAAATGAATTAATCTGACGCTGTAAGCTAAATGCATGTATCTTAGATTTCAAGCCAATTAGAAATGAAGTTATTTCCTCAGGCTTAAGGTCTAATTTTAAAATATCAGCTGAACTTAGGCTCTCTCCTTCCATGGGAGGAGCACCACTTTCCCAGTCTATGTGCATTGCAGTTATTCCTTCTAAACTAACGTGCAAGGATTGATCGACTGGTGTCCCTGTAGGCTTCAGAATACCTACTACTTTAAAAGGCCTATCATCATGCTTAAGAAAAGATTTTCTCCCTGTTCCATGAGCAATTATTATTTTTTCATTTAACCTATAATTTAATTTAATTGCTACTTCACTTCCAATCACTACATCAAAAACTTTTGAAAAAGATTGCCCTCTAGAAAATTCTAATTTATTTTTACTGCCATAACGAAAATGTTTAAAATATTCTTGGTTAGTACCTAGTACCCTGAACCCCCTGTGTGAATCTCCTAACGATATAGGTATGGTCCATTTCACTCTTTTATCATTATGAAATTCATTATAACTTTCCCAACTAAGGTTATTAGTAGCGTTACCTATACGAAATATTGAATAAAGTAGGAGTTGTAATGAGCCTCCCCTAGCTCCAACTATAATATCCGTCCCAGATACAGCACTACTGAAACTTGTTCTTACACCCTTACGAATATTTTCTACACCAATCAATAATGTAACGCTTATAGAAATAGAAAAAATTGTAAGCACAGCTGTACTTCTTCGATTCCATAAACTCCTAATGAATAAATTTAGCATTAAATCCTTACTTGTTGACAATATTTATTTCATTCATTGAAATTACTTTTTTAAAAAGCTCGCTCAGACTTGAATCATGACTTACAAAAAGTAAAGTAGAACCCGATTTTTTGCATTCACTAAAAAGAAGTTCAAGAAAAGAATGACGAAGGTCTGAATCTAGAGCGGATGTAGGTTCATCAGCAATTACCAACTCAGGATTCCCTATCAAAGCTCTAGCTGCTGCGACTCTTTGTTGTTGCCCCACGCTTAGCTCAACTACCGTGCTTTTCTCAGCTAGCGGTTCCTCTAATTCAAGTGCTATCAATAGCCTGTGAGCTTCATTAATTTGTTCAAGTTTTGTCTTGCCGGCCCTTTCAGCACGACTTTTTGAAAAGCTTAGGGGTAGCATTACATTTTCTTCAATCGAGAGGTATGGCAAAAGATTGAAAAGCTGAAAGATAAAACCAATATGATCAACTCTGAAAGAATCCCTACTCGAACTAGAAAGATTCTTAATTTCCTTTCCTAGCACCTTAAGTGTACCTGAATCTGAAACTAAAATTCCGCCGACAAGAGCAAGTAATGTTGACTTGCCACTACCGCTAGGTCCCCTCAAAAAAACGTGTTCATGTTGTTCAACGAGTAATTCCGGCAGATTCAATAATTCTCTACCGGAATTTTTCCAGCTGAAACAAACGTTTTTAAGATCTAAAATTGCTTCAGCCATGTTATTATTTCCATCCTTTTATTCGATCTTCCTTGGACTCTAACTCAAGTGCGCCCTGACCATCATTAGAAATCCAATTAACCCGAATTTCCTCAATTTTTGGGAAAAAGGTCATTAGTTGAGTTCCTATAGAATCAATCTCATCTAGATGATGACAATTCCAAGAATAGTTTGATTTGAATTCAGAATGAATTTCAGATTTTTCTGGCTCATCGTGACCATGCTCTTCTTCGTTTGAGAACAGGCTTTGGGAAATACTCATGCCTACTAAAAGACATTCAGCCTTACCAGACATCGAGAAAAGTCTGGAGGGATCTGAGAGGATTTTTATTGCATCACTAAAATTTTCACGGTTACTTTGTGATTTGGGGAAATGTTCAAAACCGATCAAACTTTCAGAAGGCACTTCAAATTCTATCTGAAGTTTTTCACCTTCCAAGGCCATCTTTAGGATTGCTGCCCCATGTTCATGAGAATCTTTCTGACGAGAGCTCTCTGCTAGGACGTTAAAAGATACAGAGATACACACTAATATTAAAAATATATTTTTCATACTTCCTTGTTTAAAGTTATAATTAATAAAAAAATATTAAACTTTAAACAAGGGAGGGCCTCTATTCGGTGGGAAATGTGCTAATGAACATACTAGTAAAGGCACAGATTTATTAAAGTTATTTTCAGGAGATATTTTTAAAAAATCGTACTTTTTGCTAACAAGAAAAAAATGATTTAGATTTGAATCAACATATATTTCTGGATCATTTGATGCTTCTCGCTGAGATAGTGGAGGGTGGGAATGTTCTGGTTCGTTGCATTTTTCAAAAATTAACTCGCTAAAATTAGTTTGTAGATTTTCCTTTTTCTCAATCGTTGGTAAAGTCCCTTGTAATAAGAGGGCAACCGGCAATACGATGTTGAAGAAATATTTTGTCTTAGCAGGAAATTCTTTTAACATTTAATTTCGGTAGGAATTATGATTCATACAAACTTTTAATCAATTCTACTAAATCCTTGCAGTGTAATTATAACAACAAAAGAATTAAATTAAAAACTTTTTTGAAGGGTCTGTCTGACTGTGAAGAATTAAGTGGGGGGTTACTCAAAGGAGATGATGGGGGAGGAAAATTATTGAGAATAGGTAACTCCTCTGAGATCTAATGATGTCCCAGAGGTTCTTTTAGCCCAAGTGGTTCAAATGACATCACTTGCTGCAAATGTTCGCAAGGTTTTTAAAACAACTCTTCAGGATCTGTTTTTCTCGGATCGAAGGGACGAAACACGTAATCAAAGTGATGGATTCCTGATGGAATGAGGTACCGTTCCAAAGTATCAGGACCGCAACTTCCAGTACCAAGTCCCCTTTGTCGATAATCAAGATAGACAGACGTCTCTGGGTGAGATTGGAGCTTGTATGCATGGGAAGTAGAATACAGGTGCGCATCTGGATAATGGCTGACTGACCCCTCGAATAACCCCGAGCCTGAAATGAACAATCCTGAACAATTTACGTCTTTCAAAATAATCCAGCGCAACCCAGTTTTGTTTCCATGCTCCTGAGGTACTATGTAAGGCACGTACTGCTCATTAACAGTGGAATGAAAACGACCAACCCGAACTCCGGCCATTCTATCACAATAACTTTCATGAGGACCGTTCCCGAACCATTCAAACTCTTCAAAACCTTCTTGGATCTGGAAAGATATACCAATACGGGGCAGGTCATTTAACTCTTCATGAACCATCACCATGTTTTCCATCCAAAGAGATAAATCTGGAAAGACATGCCAGATGGTATGATGAACGAAAGCCTCAGAGATTGGACCACAGGAGTAGCATTGTTCAACTTCAATGTGTAATAGTGACCGCTCAAGGTTTTGTTCGAGGTTGGTTAATCCTGGTTGTTTCTGTCCACTCTCCGCACTAGAATCCCTTCGTGTGAACACTTCCGAAACACTACATCTTTCTTTGGTCAATCTAATCTGATCAAGCCCTGCTTTCAGCCAGCGACTAAGTGTACTGACAGAAATCAAGTTTGATAGAGACTTATCTTCATTACCAATCCACGCTTTTAATCCGTCATTGTCTGTTGGAGCGCGCCAGACATTAAGTTGTGGTGAAGAAGCCAACAGATCCCTGTCTCCACAATGGATCTGTTTCAATCTTCCTGAATTTGTGTCAAAAGAAAGTCTGCCTAAATCTGACTCGACCTTTATTTCTGTTTTTGATTTTGATATTTTAGCTGAGTTGTGACCCCTTATGAAAAATCCTCCATGTTCTGTGTTATTTTCAAATTCTCTGATTCGGAACTGGTCCCAACCTAATTCATGTCCCTCAACGGCCCATTTGCAAGAAGTTTTGAGTATATACAATAGAGTCAAATATACTTCCTTCCCCGGAAGTACCTCAGGCCCTGCCAGATTCAGTTCGATTGGAATACTTTGACCAGGGTTTGCCTCAAGAGTTTCAAGGATCCCTTTTTGAATCGTTTCACCGCCTATTTCGAGTTTCCATTCCAGCCGGATATCCTCCAGCCCTGTAAAATCTCTGCGGTTCAGAAGTTCCAGCTTCCCCTTTTGAAGGTCAACTGCTCTGGCGAGAACAGGCTGTACAAGTTTTTTGAATTCTTGCATCGCAGGATGAGGTTGACGGTCCGGCCATACAAGACCATTTATGCAGAAATTAGCATCATTCGGTTCATCACCAAAATCTCCTCCGTAATCCCAATGCCCTTTACCATCCGGATCCAACCCCTGGTCTACCCAATCCCAGATGAATCCACCCTGAAGACCGTGATTCTGGCGTATTATGTCCCAGTAGTCTGAAAGGCTGCCGTTGCTGTTTCCCATTGCATGAGAATACTCACACATGATCAGTGGTCTTTCGTCTTTCGTAGTCCGCACCCATTCAACCAGATCATGGATTTCGGGATACATCGGTGCAATCACGTCTGTGGCCAGGCTGTTGAAACCTGCTTCAGGCTGCCAGTCGCCTTGAAATTCCGGACGCAATGCCCCCTCATAGTGTAGCAATCTACTCTTGTCGCGTTCACGGATCCATCCAGCACAAGAAGCGTGGTTGGGCCCATATCCGGACTCATTGCCAAGTGACCACATGATTATACAAGGATGATTTTTATTGGTTTCCACCATTCGTCTGGTACGATCCAGGAACGCGTTGGCCCATTGAGGCTCCCTGCAGAGTCGACCGTAGTAATGATGCGTTTCTATATTCGCCTCATCTACTACATAAATCCCATACTCATCACAGAGTTCGTACCATTGTGAATCGTTAGGATAATGAGCACAACGAACCGCGTTGAAGTTGTACTTTTTCATCAGCAGAATATCCTGAAGCATCGATTCCCTACTGACAGTTTTTCCGTTGTGTGGATCGTGTTCATGGCGGTTGACCCCCTGGATCAACACAGGACGACTATTGATAAGTAGTTCTCGGTTTTTGATTTCAACTCGGCGAAAACCAACTTTACATGATGTCCATTCAATTTCATTACCGAAAGGATCGAAAAGACAAAGGAGAAGATTGTAGAGTTTTGGTGTTTCAGTGTTCCACAACTCAGGATTGTGGATTTTTTTAGAGAAACGACTCAAATGACCAAGGTTGATTCTCGTCTGTTCTGCAACTGGTATTTCCTCATGCTGCATGGATGGAAAAACTCGGTTTCCATCAGGGTCAATCAATTGTATTCCCACCTTCCAGCCAGATTCTACTGGTCCTGTAAAACTCACCCTAGCCTCAACTTCAAGGCTTCCTTCGTCCAGATTTTGGTTCAATTCTCCAAGAGAAAACAAGTCCTCCAGATAGGTCATTGCTGTGGAACGGAGATAAATACTCCGGTGAGGCCCTGCCATCCACCAATGGTCCTGGTCTTCTAGAAAACTTCCGTCTGACCAGCGTATTACCACAACAGTAAGATGGTTTGTTCCAGAAACGATCCAAGGAGTAAGGTTAAATTCAACCGGCGTTCGGCTATCCTTACTAAATCCGACTTTATTCCCATTGCAGAATACGAAAAAAGCGCTTTCTACACCACCAAAGTGGATTACCGTTCTGCGCTCCTTCCAACCCTTTGGCAGTGTAAAACAAGAACGGTAAACGCCTGTGGGATTTTCTTCAGGGACTTTAGGTGGTTGATGTGCAAAAGGCATTTGCACATTCGTGTAGTGAGGGGAATCATACCCCTGCATCGTCCAATTACCCGGTACTTTGATGCTGTCCCATTCGGAATCTTTCCCATCAGGTTTTATGCATCCTTCATCTAAGTCTGTTGGTTTTTGATAAAGACGAAATCTCCAGTTGCCATCTAAGTTTAGATGCCAATGGGAATCAAGAGGTTTCGCATTTATGGCCTCTGCTTCATTTGTAAATCCATGCAGGTGTGTTCTGGGTGGCAAGGTGTTGATACCAATACATTCTGGATTCATCCAAGGAATATCTGGTCCTGCGTAGAGGAAATTTGGACAGAGACTCATGAGGTTTGACTGTAGTTGAAAACAGCTTGATCACGTAGTCTTTTTGCTGACTGTTCCAGAATTAGATCAAGCATTGATTCCGCCAGCATTTCGTAACCGAACACAAATATTTTCGCTTCTGCAAAACCTGGTAGACGTGAATACAAAGGTCTCTCCATACGATGGGGAAAAAATAAAATACCCAATTACCGATCAATGTGTTACTGCGTCGATGAGAGAAGTAATATATTATTAGCATAGAGTAGGTGTGTTTTTTATATTATTCTTTAACAGCACCTAAAGTAAGTCCGGCAATAAAGTGTTTCTGAAGCATAAAAAACATAAACACTGGAGGAAGAGCTGCTATTATTGATCCGGCAGAAATAAGGTGCCATGATGCCGTCCACCTTCCTCTGAGAGCTTGAAGGCCCAAGGTGATGGGGCGTGCTTCATCTCCCTGAACCAGGACAAGTGCCCAGAAATAATCATTCCAGATAAAGGTAAACTCAAGAACTGCCAGTGCAGCTAGTGCAGGCCGTACAAGGGGTAAAATGATGTTCCAGAAGACACGTAACTCTGAGGCACCATCTATACGGGCACTTTCTACTATTTCATGTGGTAATTCCTTAATAAATCCACGAAGGAAAAAGGTGCAGAAACCCGTTTGAAAAGCTGTGTGAAAGAGGATGAGGCCCAATTTTGTATCGTAAACACCAAGATTTAAAGTCAAATTTCGGACAGGTATCATCAGAATTTGCGCAGGGACAAAATTACCGGCAATGAATAATGCAAAGATTAGAAAATTACCACGGAAACGATGTTTTGCAAGAGAATAGCCCGCAAGAGAGCTCAATGCCAACGTTCCCACAACCGTGGGTATTGTGATCACCAGGCTGTTAAAAAAATATTTAATCATTGGGGTCACCGTAAAAACTTGGGTATAGTTTTCTACGAGTGCAAATTCAGTTGGCCAGCCCCAGTAGTTTCCAGAGTTGATGTCCGCCAGGGAACGGAAGGAAGTCAAAAGAACACCCACAAGAGGGAGCAGCCAGACAATCAGGAACACATAAAGAATTATGCGGTAACTTCCGCGAGCAAAAATAGGGGCTTTTTGTATGGATTCAGGAAACATATCAAAGTCTTCCTTTTTCGTCTAACCAGACCCTTATCAGGAACCAAGCAATATAAATATCTAGTATTAAAAAAAGAACGGTAGCCAAAGCAGCTCCGTAGCCCATTCTATAATTAAAAATTGCCTGTTCTACCATTTCATAGGCAAGTACGGTCGTGCTACCCCACGGACCGCCCTGGGTCATAATGGCGACCAGGTCAAAACTTCGTAAGGCGCCCAGCACTGAAACTACTATTGCGATGAATGTGGCTGGTCTCAACTGTGGAAGGATAATGTTCCAGAACATGGCCCAGCCCTTTGCTCCGTCAATTCTTGCAGACTCTATAATTTCTTTGTTCAGGGCGGCTAATCCTGTAAGGTATAAAATTAGGCAATAAGCAATCTGAGGCCACAGAGCGGCTGCGATGATGCCGTAACTAGCAAGATTTTCGTCTGATAGTAATGCCAGTGGTTGCAGCCCAAATAATTCAAGAAAAGAATCTAGTAGGCCGTATTTAGGATTGTAAAACCATGAAAAGATAAGCCCAACTACCACAGGGCTGACAACAAACGGGAAAAAAAACAATGACTTTATAAATTTAATCTCACCTAGTTCTTGATTAAGATAAATTCCAAGGGCGAGACTTAGTGGAGGAGCAAATAGAAAGCATATTAGCCATAAGACGTTATTCTGGAATGCTGTATGGACTCTGTCGTCTTCCCACATTTCAATGTAGTTACCAAATCCAACCCAAAACATCTCCCCAACACCGTCCCACTCAAAAAAACTGATCCAGAGGCTGGAGAAAATCGGATGAAGAACATACGCCGCAAAAAAAAGCATTGCGGGAGCCAGAAAAAATACCGGAGCCAACTTAAGTTGGTTCCGGTCCCAAAAATTTGCTTGCATGGAAGGTGGGCAGGGGATTCCTGCCCAATTAAGAGATTACTTCTTGTAAATACGCTTACGCACTTTTTCAATACGCTTACGGATTTGTTTTTCACGATCTGGTTTTACCATAAATTCCTGAAACCCCTTCATGCCTTCTTTGGCCATTTCAGGTGTGGTATCACGATCATAAAATTGAGCTAAACCAGCAGACTCACTGAGCACCTTGAAACCAATTTTCAAGAACTCATCAGTTGGTGTTGGAGATTGATTATTGGCAGGTAACATACCCGAAGCATCTGCAATTAATCCTTGAATATCAGCTCTTGCTAGGAATGCAAGGAATGTTTTTGCATCTGCCTTATTCTTTGCCCGGGAAGGAATGTGCATAGAATCCGTCGGAGCATCCTCATAAGTGCGGACACTTCCATCAATAACTGGAAATTGAAAGTATCCTATTTTACCATCCAAGCCAGCTTTGACAAGATCTGGCACGACGAAGTTACCCATGAGATACATAGATGCATCACCGTTTATCATAGGAGCCTGACCCTCCTGCCATGACAGAGATGCATGGTTTTTAATATAATACCCCTTACGCGCCAGCTCTCCCCAAATATCAAAGACTTTGTCCAGACGCTTGTCTTCATAGGATATATTTCCATCCATCAGGCTCATATGGAAATCGTAACCATTGACACGCAGATTCAGAAAATCAAACCACCCGGCAGCAGTCCAAAGATATTTTGTGCCGATGGTGAATGGAGTAATTCCATTCTTCTTGAGTGTTGCACAAATATGCATCAGATCTCCCATACTCCTTGGTTCTCCGAGTCCATACTTAGCGAATATATCCTTGCGATAATAGATTCCCCACTGGTAGTAGGTCGTTGGAACTCCCCACTGCTTGCCATTCACAGTAACTGTGGAGCGAGCCGCTGACAAATTAGCATGAAGGTTGTGCTTGCTCCAGACATCGCTGATATCCTCAAAGAGGCCTTGGTCTACAAAAAACTTCATCCTGTTTCCTGAAAACCAATTCACAACATCGGGAGGCTCCGCCTGAAGGAAGTTGCGGATCGCCGTCTTGTATGCTTCATGGTCGTAAACAGTCATTTTAACCTTGATGCCCGGATTTTCCTTTTCAAACATCGGTATGATTTGTTCATTCCAGAGCTTATGGTTATCTGCATTTGAACTGTTGTTGGTAACGTTAATTGTACCTGCCATTGCAGTCGTGACAAACAGTAATGTCGTAATTAGAATGCTAAAAACCCTCATTTTTTTCTCCTTTAGATTAAGACTAAGAAAAAACACAATAGAAATCGTCAACGATTGACTTCCTAAAAATTTAATTTCTAGGATTACTTAAATTTTCGTTTTCTATACTTAATTTTATTGAAATCTTCTATAGTCAAATATTAATGTTGCCACGAAAAAGATTCATCATAACAGATTTCATGGCTTTTCTCTTTGATGAGTTCATTCCCACCATCAATTTCCTAAAATATCATCCCTTTTAATAAATGTAAACTTTTTTTTCAAAAAATAATATTATTTTTGATTTAAACATTCATTTTTCAGTTTAATTTTGGAATCATTTCGCCATGAGCCTCCAAAAGATCGTCAACAAGATGCCATATCTCATCTACAGACAATTCTGCTGCAGTGTGCGGATCAAGCATAGCTGCATGATAAACATGTTCTTTTTTTCCAGATAAGGCTGCTTCAACAGTCAATTGCTGGACATTGATATTTGTCATCATTAATGCTGCCAAATGAGTTGGGAGGGCTCCAACTTTAACAGGCTTAATTCCGTTTCTATTTATGAGACATGGTACCTCAACAGAAATGTTACCAGGCAGATTATCAATCAATCCCTCATTAGAGACATTGCCGTTGATGGTTATCTCCTTGTCGTTCTCCAATCCATTAATAATCGAAGCTGCATATTCATGACTCTGGCAAACCTCAATTGACTGGTTTTTATCTTCAAGATTGATTCTCTGTTCATCCCATTCAGAAATCTGTTTTTCACATCTTGTAATATATTCATCCAGAGGAATATTAAATTCATCAATCAGATCTGGTCGGTCCCTTTTAATGAACCAGGGAGTGTATTCAGAAAAATGTTCACTTGATTCTGTAACGAAAAAACCGAGTCGTTTGAGCATTTCGTAACGCACCAGATTATCTTTGGGCATTGATCTCTGCTCAGCAATTTCCCTTAGTCGAGGATAGAGATCTTGTTTTAAACCATTTTGTTTTTTTTCAAAACGAAGATAAAAAGACATATGATTAATTCCTGCACAAAAATAGTCAATATCTGAGATATTTTCATCAAGATCCTTCGCTAACTGTTCTGCAGTACCCTGAACACTGTGACAGAGACCTACCATTTTGATACCAGGCGATATTTGATTAATCGCCATACATAACATCGCCATAGGGTTGACATAATTTAGCAGAATTGCGCTTGAACAAACTTCTTCCATATCCCTGAGGATATCCCTGATCACCGGGATCGTTCTTAGGGCACGCATTATTCCTCCAACTCCGAGTGTATCAGCAATAGTCTGACGCAATCCGTATTTCTTTGGAATTTCAAAATCAATCACCGTTGATGGTTTATAGCCACCTACCTGCATCATAAATATGACGTAATCAGTTCCCGCCAAAACTTTCCGACGGTCTGTAGATGAAAATACCAACGTATTTAATCCAAGTTTTTCTGCAATTCGTTTAGTGACAATCTCTGAAGTGCACAACCTATCCTCATCAATATCATGCAGTGCGATTTGTGTGTCTCCAGCAAGCTCTGGAGAGAGCAAAATATCACCGATAAGGCGTTGGGCAAAAATAGTGCTTCCTGCACCGATTAAGGCAATTTTTGGCATAATCAAAACTTTATTGTAATAAATTAATAAGTAGTTTCCACGTCTTTAAGTAGTTAATAATTTGATCCTAAGTTATATCCTTATTTAAATTCTTTCTTTAAACTTTTAAAGATTCACAATATTGGATTTTTCTAATTAGAGATAAAATATATTCACTCTTAGACTAATCATTTCCGCTAATTTAGCGTAGCGTCTTTTAAAAATTAATTAAATTGAATTTTTCATTGATTGGGCTTATTTTCAAGATCCTATCTATTTTGAAATTGAAAATAATAGGCAGGCAATTTTTTTGAAAACCACACTACAAAACAAGTATGGTTCAAGAGAAGCAAATAATAAAAATAGTATCACCAAGGGAAAAACATTGGGTAGGAGATGGCTTTTTTGTGAGCTCGATTTTTTCAATACACTCTGAGGATAATAAACATATCAGCCCTTTTTTATTGTTGGATCATGCTGCTCCTAAATACTACCCTCCTACAGATCAAAAGTTGGGTGTCGGTGAGCACCCGCATCGTGGTTTTGAAACAGTAACTATGGCTATCAAAGGGGAAGTAGAGCACAGAGACTCCAGTGGTGGTGGTGGGAAGATAGGCACCGGTGGAATTCAATGGATGACTGCAGGCTCTGGAGTTGTTCATGATGAATTCCATTCCAGAGATTTTGCAGAAAAAGGTGGTGAATTTGAGATGGTTCAACTTTGGGTAAACCTACCAGCAAAACATAAAATGACAAAACCCAGATATCAACCTCTTGATAAAAAAGATTTACCCACTGTTCTGCTTCAGGATGGAACAACAAAAGTGAAGATTATTGCTGGTAATTTTGGCAGTTCATTTTCACCTGCCGAAACTTTTACAAAAATAAATATTTATGAGGTGGAAGGTCATCAAAATTCTGAAGTTAATCTAAATTTTGATGATGGTACGAACACTTTAATTCTTCAATTGGCAGGAAGCTCATTTATTGGCGATCAACACCTAGACAAAGGGGATCTTGGAATATTTGATAGAAATGGCGTTTCAATAAATTTAAAAACTGCTGAGGATTCTAAGATTCTGATCTTAAATGGTGAACCAATCGAAGAACCTTTGGCGGCACATGGTCCTTTTGTGATGAATACAAGAGATGAGTTGATAGATGCTTTCAGGGATTTCCGGGAAGGGAAAATGGGAAGCTTGGCAGAATAGTCAGTGGCTAAAATACAATCTCTAAATCACAAAAAAAACTGATTCTGTAGAAAGACATTTTATGTATTGCAAAACTTTTATCTCAGCATAATTTAAAAACACATGCTCTTAGACAAAGTGATAACCCCTGTTACTGCTAAGAAAAGCAATTGCACATTTCTTTTGGCAAAATTATTCTCTCTGGAATTATCCCGTATTGATCCCAATCGATAAAATAAAAGTATATTTAAATATTAAATTGTCTTTGTTAATTTTTTATCAAGGAGTAAGCGCCTAAATATGGATGGCTCCCGCTCCGTTACACATATTCCCTTTGCCTGCAACCGTTGAATTTTTTGCGCCATTCGTTCTGGAATTTGCAAAATAATAATATTATATGATTTAACCGAAAGAACGATTAAAGCAAAAAGGTGAAATGACTTTAATATACAATAATCGATTTCTTATCCGGGTATGTGTTCCTTTGCTGGCGGGACTAGTGTTGTTCTTTCCGGGGATAGTATATTCATTAGAAATTTATACTCTGATTGGAGATGATTGTGGGACCAATACAGGCTTGATCGTCGGAGGGGACGAGAGACGAATTCACATGTTAAATGTGGATGGGAGTCTGTCTTCTATCGACCAGGATGATGTACAATTCGCATTGGTTTATAATATTCACGATAACCCTAT
>Ga0187833_10003102_pt1 | contig 17169 bp, 9 predicted proteins | sample ETNtaG_37_FD_167968 | JGI IMG/M metagenome (GOLD analysis project Ga0187833, IMG submission 167968) | Marine microbial and viral communities from oxygen minimum zone, Eastern Pacific Ocean - ETNP2014_SV_400_PacBio MetaG (Illumina Assembly) | ecosystem: Environmental > Aquatic > Marine > Hypoxic...
GCCCTCCTAAAAGTTCATAGTCTTTGAGTTTCATAGTGAATTCAATTGGCGCGACAATGGCAGGAGTGGGCACGCTGCCGAAAGAATTTTCAGGCATTTTGGTTACATCCACCATCACCGTGATTCCCCCGCCCGGCCAGGCATACGCAGGGGCGCCGCCGCAGGTAGTCCGCGTCAGCATTCTTCGTACAGAACGTGTCAGGCGCACCGGATTTTCTGTAACTCCGGCTCTTAAACTTCCTCCGGCTCCGGCCATGAAAAGAACGCTGCAGAGCGCAGGTTCGCAATTTTCGCCAATCCGATCCACTACTTTCTGGAGTACTTGCGGAAGTGGTTGCTCGGCAGGTTTTAATTTTTCGTCCAGCTCATAGTATGCAGCGTCTTCACCGGTTGTACTGACCATCAAGAGTCTCAAACCAGGATAGGCGACCCCTTCTTTGACACGCTCGATAATTTCAAGCGGATCGGAAACATCAGTTCCGCCCCAGCCGTGCCCGGGATTTGCGACCTGAAAGTATCTTCCCGGAGTGGAGCGTCTGCCTCGGACACGTATTCCGGAAGGTTCCATTCCTAAAAAACGGCCTGCCTGATGCTCAGAAAGCATTCCGGTTATGTGTTCGTCAACCACAATTACTTCATCCACATGTCCATACCACTGTTGCGCAAAAATCCCGATAGTCGCGGAGCCGCAGCCCACACGCATTCTTGCTTCTTGATTTCCGTCAATAATCGGTGCGGCTCCTGCCTGAATAGTCAATTTTGAACCAGCATCCACCTCAAGTTCCACTGCTTTACGGTTACCCAAATCCATCATCATTTGACAAGTCACACGCCCTTCCTGTTTACTGCCGCCGGTTAAATGATGAACGCCGCCGAGAGAGAGCATCTGCGAGCCGTATTCTGCAGTAATCACGTGGCCTACCTGCTCTCCCTGACAACGGACAGAAGCCTGTTCCGGGCCAACATAGCGATCGGTGTCGATCTTAATTTTATAGCTGCAGTAACTGAAAATACCTTCTGTTACAACCGTTACCATATCCACTTCATTATGTTTGCTGGCAATGATAAAAGGAGCAGGTTTATAGTCAGGATATGTAGTTCCGGCTCCGACCGCAGTTGGAAAAATTGATTCTGGATTAAGCGGAACGTCCTGCGCAAGCAAAGAACCATCCCATTGCTGAGCTTGTTCTCCAAATGGAACAAGTGTCTGATTTTGATCAATTACTTTTTGCGTGAGAATCACAGGATCCATGCGCTTAAGTTTCCCGTCGATATTCCCGTAACGATCACAGGAACCTGTTTTTCCCGGACTTATTCTGCATAGAATCGGACAGGCATCGCAATTGACTTTTTCTGTGGACATATTTTTTGCCATAGAACTACCTATTTTATTTTCCTGCTTCCTGAAGGGCAGTAAAAACTCGATCCGGGGTTGCCGGAACATGACGTATCGAAATTCCCGTGGCATGTTTGATTCCCGCAAGAATGGCAGGAGCAGTTGGAATCAAGGCATGTTCGCCGATTCCTTTTGCTCCGTATGGTCCTAGGGGTTCCGGATCTTCAATCAGTATGATCTCTATTTCTGGCATATCACCCACTGTCGGCATCAGATAATCGTGCAAATTTTCACTAACGCATTGGACATATTCTTCCATCAAAGCCATTCCCAGGCCTTGAGCGATTCCGCCCTGAATTTGTCCTTCAACCTGAGTTGGATTGATGGTTTTCCCTACATCATGCGCGGCGGCCAGCCTCAGGACTTTGGTTGTACCAAGCAAAGTATCCACTTCAACTTCCGCAATATGCGCTCCAAATCCATAAGTCGCATAGGGACTGCCTTGTCCATTTTCATCAAGCGTGGTGGTTGGCGGATCGAACGTTCCTTCCCCGGTGAGTACATCACCGTTTGTCTGAGGCAGGATGTCCGCAAGGACAATCACATGTTCCCCGGACTCATCTTCTACGATTAGTTTCCCAGAGCCGACAGATCCGTTTTGTTCAAGGTAGAGTGTAGCATTTTCAGATGCTTCGGCAAGTTGGATGATTTGTCCCCGCAAATGTTCACCGGCAAGTTGAGTTGCTTTTCCGGAAACAAAAGCCTGACGTGAAGCAGAAGTTTTTCCGGCATCCGCAGTCAAGTCTGTATCACCCATCACATACTCAAATTGTGAAGCCGGCAGTCCCAGAGCATCCGCGCAGATTTGAACCATTATCGTATTCGTGCCCTGGCCGATATCCATTGCTCCGTTGTATAGAGTTAATTTCCCTTCACCGTTGATGCCTACGCGTATCGTCGAAGGATTTGAAAGTGAGGTGTTTCCGCAACCATACCAGGCACTTCCGCAACCGACACCCCTTTTGACGTTTTTGTTATTTTGATTGAAATCTTCGGCCTGCTTGCGCCATTTTACCCAGCGACTTTTGAGAGATTCCAGACACTCAACCTGTCCCACACTATTTTCCAGTAACTGGTTGGTGGCAGTTCGATCACCTTTCCGCAGGGCATTCTTGATACGGAACTCGAGCGTGTCCATGCCGATTTTTTCAGCAAGCACATCCAGCAGTGCGTCATTTGCAATTGCTGCTTGAGGTGTACCGAATCCACGGAAAGCTCCGGAAGGAGATTCGTTGGTGAGTAATGCCCGGGATTGTGAGAGCACATTAGGCACAAAATAGGGTCCACTGCAGTGAACCGGAACCCGATCTGCGACTGTTGGTCCCCACGAAGCATAAGCTCCGGTATTGAAATCGCCATGATATTCATAGGCCGTTAATTTTCCATCTTTGCTGCAACCTGCTCTGGCACTCATTTGTACTGGATGTCTTTTGGTGGTCGATACCATTGATTCCGGGCGTGTGTAAATACTGCGTACCGGTCGACCCAAAATCCAGGCTGCAAGAGCCACCAGAGGTTGTACAGAAATATCCAGTTTTCCACCGAAGCCCCCCCCTACCGCAGATGGTATAATTCTAACTTGCCCAGGCTCAATTCCCAAAAATTGGGCCACTTCAGTTTGATCCATGTAAGGCGACTGCGTACAGACAAAAATTTCCAATCGCTGACCAATCTTTGTGGCATAACCCGCTTCGGGTTCAAGATAGCCGTGTTCTACAGCAGAAGTTGTCCAGACTCCTTCCGCCACCGCGAAAGATTCCGCAAAAGCTTTTTCCACATCATTTTTTTTCAGAAAACCCTCGGCCAGAATATTGTCCACGATTTCAGACTGTACAGGCTCCAATTTTCCGCTCAGCGCTGCATCACAACCACGAATTGCTTCGAGCGGTTCCCATGTTAATCCCAAATCTTCTTCGCTCACAGATTCTACATTTTCACGCTCACCGATTAGAGCAACGACGGCTTCTCCGCGGAAACGAACATGGTCTTTTGCTAAAACGGGTTGATCTTTGATATGGGGGTAAATTCCGAAACCGTTATTTCCGGTAACATCATCCGCCGTTAAGATCTTGATGATTCCCGGATATTTTTTCAAAACTTTTTCAGGTTGCGCCAGTGTGAACTTTGCCCGCGGATGCGGAGAACGTATGGCACGCAGCCAGAGAGAATCTTCCGGTGTATAATCTGCAGAGTAAATTTCTTCACCGGTGACTTTCTGTTTTCCATCAACTTTCACCATGCGTGAACCAACAGCGGATCCTGATGACGGAGTTGGTTCTGAAGAAGAAGTTTGTCCTGCTTTGAGTACAGCTTCAACAATTTTTGTATAACCTGTACAGCGACACAAAACCCCGCCGAGTGCGTCAAGTACCTGCGCCTCTGTGGGGTTTGGAGTTCGGTCCAGTAAAGACTGTGCTGCCATCAACATTCCCGGTGTGCATATACCGCACTGCGCCGCGCCTTCATCAAGAAACGCCTGTTGGAGTGCTGTCAAGTCGCCGTTCTTAGCAAGTCCCTCCACCGTACGTGCGTTGTGTCCTTCCAACTGTCCGACTGCAGTTAAACATGCATAACGCTGTTCACCGTCTACAAGGATGGTGCACGCACCGCAGTCTCCTGCATCGCAGCCGACTTTGGTTCCGGTCAAGCCTAAATCTTCACGGAGCACATCCGAAAAACGGCGCAGCGGATTAACAGCAAGAGTTTGCGGGAGATCATTTAAAATAAATGAAACAGTGGTTTTTTCAGTTGTACTCATAGTTTAAATAACTCCCTTGATTGCACGCAGTAGTAATTCAGGAACAACCTTTTTTCGGTAATCCGCAGTTGCGCGGATATCATCAATTGGTTCCAAAGATTCAAAATGTGCAGGTAGAATTTTAATTGATTTTAGTTTTTGACCAACAGCTTCCTGCTCTAGCAATCGCAGCCGCTGAGCTACAGGTGAGCACGCGCCAACCGCGATTTTTAAATTCAATATTTCATCACTTTCATTCAACTCTGTGACTACTCCAACCATCACGATTGAAATGACGAGATAGGCTCGTGTTCCTAATTTTTCAAAATTACCAAGTGCCTTTTCGGCAGGTTGAGGAATGAAAATTCCGCAGATGAGCTCGTCTTCTTTTTTAGCGGTTTTACGGTTGCCGAGGATGAATTCTTCTAAGGGCAGCATTCTTGTTTCCCGCACAGACTGCAGTTGAACTTCAGCCTCAAGTGCTAACAAATTTGGTACACTGTCCGCAGCAGGAGATGCATTGCAGATATTGCCGACAAGCGTTCCCGCGTTTTGAGTCTGCACTCCGCCGATTGTTTTCGCGGCCTGTTTTAAACCATCAAAAGCAGGCGGAAGCTGGGCCTCAACAATATCAGTCCAGGTGGTTAAGCCACCCAACAGGAAACCGTCCGCTGTTTGTTGAATTTTACGGAGCGACTCGATTCCGCTTAAATCGAGCACATTATCCGTAATCGGCCTGCCGACATGTGCAGGAAAGAAATCTGTGCCTCCAGCCAGCAAAGTCCGGGGATGTTCATTCAACGCAGAGAGTGCGTCTTCGAGATTGTCCGGTCGTAAATATGGAATCATTGAAAATTTGTTAATGAAATAGTAAACAGAAAAACAATATTAATTTGTCAGGAAAAAGTCCTGAAAACGTGTCATTTCGACCATAGGGAGAAATCTATTTAAATTTACTACACTAATATTATTAAGATTTCTCCTTATGGTCGAAATGACATTTATTGGGCTTCAGAGTTTTTACAAAGACATCAATATTAAACATACTTTGAATGGATTTGTTTAAGCAATAGGTTATCTCAAGAGAGCCCGGATAACAACTTTAAAGAGTTAAGAAAATATATTTGTAAAGTTATATTTTATTTATCTATCAAGCTTATGACGAGGTTCAATTTATGGTGGAAATTTTCAAAACAAAAACAGATAAGAATCTTGCCCGTAAAAAGTATTTCATGTAGTATGCATGCTTATCCCACTTCCAGTAACAATCCGTAAAAGCATGTTCACCCACCTCCATCTTCATACTCAATATTCTTTGCTTGAAGGAGCAATCCGGATTAAAGATCTGGTTGTTGCGTTAAAAAGTAAAGGTTTTGAGTCCTGTGCTATTACCGATCACGGCAACATGTTTGGTGCGGTGGAGTTCTATCATGCGTTGAAAGAATCAGACTTGAAACCGATTATCGGTGTGGGTGCAGCTGTTATTGAAGGTGCTTTCTCAGAGAGCGGGAGTGCATCCGGGCGGAACAGGATTAACGCAGGACAGACACAGTTTCTTTGCCAAAACCGTCAGGGTTATCACAATCTCGGTTATTTGGTGAGTCTCAGTTATACCGAAGGTAAAGTTGATGGGGTGCCGTGTGTCAATCATCAGCTGCTGGAAAAATATCACTCAGGCTTGATTGCGCTGAGTGGTGGAATGAATGGTGAAATCAGTCGCCATTTTCTTGGGGGACGCCCGGACGACGCACGTAGAGTTGCGATTTGGTACCGTGATGTTTTTGCTGAGCGTTACTACATTGAACTGCAAAATACAGGACTGCCGGAACAAACGGGATTGAACGCGCAGCTGGTCCGCCTCGGACATGAATTGGGAATTCCTCTTGTTGCGACAAACGACTGTTTTTATCTCACTCCGGAAGAAGCGGAAGCGCAGTATATTCTCTGGCTGATGGGCCTGCAGCGTAGAGTGACAGATGATCAGGTGCCACTGCAGTCAGGAAACCAGAGTTACTTAAAAAGCGCGGAAGAAATGCTTTCTGCTTTTAAAGAACTTCCACTGGCTGCCTTGGAAAATACGAGTAAAATTGCAGAGCAGTGTGAACTCTCCCTCGAAAATAAAAAAATCTTTCTACCGCAAATTCCTATAAGAGAAGATGAAACGGTCGATTCAAAATTGTCTGATGATGCAAAAAAAGGTCTGGAAAAACGGATCGAGAAACTATACGAACTTTATGCACCGGAACTTTCTTTTGAAGAATTTAAACAGCCTTACACAGAGCGTTTAAATTTTGAGCTGGAGGTTATTATCCAAATGGAATTTCCGGGTTATTTTTTAATTGTTTCCGAGTTTATCAAATGGGCAAAAGATAACGGAGTTTCGGTAGGTCCGGGAAGAGGTTCCGGAGCAGGTTCACTGGTCGCCTATGCCCTACTGATCACTGATGTTGATCCGCTGCGTTATGGGCTGCTCTTTGAACGTTTCCTGAATCCATATCGTGTCAGTCTACCGGATTTTGATATTGATTTTGATGTAGAGGGCCGTGAAAAAGTAATTGAACATGTGCGTGAAAAATATGGTGATAAAAATGTCTGTCAAATTTCCACCTTTGGTTCACTCAAAGCTAAAGCTGTAGTTCGCGGAGTAGCGCGAGTGCTGGATTTTCCATACTCAGAAGCAGATAAAATCGCAAAACTTGTGCCGAATGATTTGAATATTACTCTCGATCAGGCACTTGAAAAGGAACCGGAACTGGCAATCCTCGCCGCTGAAGGCAGTGAAAATGAACAGCGTTTGATTAAGTTCAGTCGGCAGTTGGAAGATTTGAATACTCACCTCGGGACTCATGCTGCAGGTGTAATCATCATGAATCAGGATATCCGTGAGGTGATGCCTGTCTGCACCGGGAAGGAAGGGACACTGCAGTCGATGTATCCCATGAAATATGCGGAGGATCAAGGCGCGGTCAAGTTTGATTTCCTCGGTTTGCAAAACCTTTCTACCATCGACAATACACTTGATTTGATCAGTACAAGCCGTACTGATTCAGCGAAGGTAGACATCACCCGCATTCCAATGGACGATTTCTTAACTTTTAAATTATTTTGCCGTGCTGACACAATAGGGGTTTTCCAGCTCGAATCTTCTGGGATGAAACGTCTGGTGTCCAACATGCAGCCCTCCGCATTTGAAGACATTGTGGCGATTTTGGCTCTTTATCGTCCGGGACCCTTAGGTTCCGGAATGGTCGAGGATTATGTGCAGTGCAAGCATAAGCGGAAGAGAGTTGTTTTTCCACATCCGTTGATGGCGGAAATATTGAAGGAAACGTACGGAGTGATGGTCTATCAGGAACAGATTATTCAAAGTGTGCAGGTACTGGCGGGGTTTTCACTGGGACATGCGGATCTACTGCGTCGTGCGATTGGCAAAAAGACGGTTGAGATATTAGCGGAGCAGCGTTTACAATTTGTAGAAGGTTGTTTGAAAAATACAAAATTTGTGGAGCAGTGTCCGCAGGAGAGCACTCCTGAAGTCAAAGCGAATGAGATATTTGACACGATTAACTATTTTTCCGGATACGGATTTAACAAGTCCCACAGCGTTGCTTATGGCTTGATTTCCTATCAGACAGCATATCTGAAAGCGCACTATCCGGTGCAGTTGATGGCTGCCTTGTTTAATGGTTCCGTCAATAACCAGGACAACGTCATCAGTTACATCAGTGAATGTAAAGCAATGGGGATCAAAGTTTTGCCTCCGGATGTAAATCTCAGTGCAAAAACTTTTACCGTTGCACCCACGGAGTATAGAATAACTGATATCACCTTAGCGCATTTTGATCGTGATTTTGCCGGCAGCAATCCGCTTAGTGAAGCAGTTCATCCGGGCTGGCTGGAAGCTCTACGTAAATCGTTGAAAAAATTAAAAAATAAGGATTTCAAGGATGAGACAGAATTGCTGGAAATAATTAAACAAAACACAGAAGCTGAAAGCGAAGTCGAGCAAACATTCCTGTTAAATTCAAACTCCGCTTTTGCATCATGGCTGCGTAGTGAGGCACGGGTGGAAGTGATTCGTTTTGGGTTGAATGCTGTTAAAAATGTAGGTGGTAAAGCAGTTGATGCTATTTTGGAAGTCAGAAGAGTGCATGGAGAATTAACGGATTTTATGGAATTCATGAAGAAAGTTAACTTAAATGAAGTTAACCGACGTATGCTGGAAACTCTTGTCAAATGCGGTGCGTTTGATTCACTGCATGAAAATCGTGCTCAATTATTTGCTGTTCTCGATAGCGCTTTTCATTTAGCCCAGGAATTTCAGCGTGCGGAAGAACCATCGCAGGATTCCTTCTTTTCCTTGATGGATGCAGGTGATGCAGAAGCGACTGAAACACAGCTTGAGTTTCCGGAAGTACGTAACTGGCCTAAACGGGAACGACTCAAGCAGGAAAAAGCGGCACTGGGATTTTATGTTTCAGGGCATCCGCTGGACAGTTATACATCTGAAATGAAACTGCTGGCTACTACCACGGACAAATTAAAAGAAGGTGCGCACGCGGAAAAAAACAAAGTTTCACTGATCGGAATTATCGTCAATAACACAGTACGATTGAACCAGAGCAATGCAAAATTTGCCATTGCTACTCTGGAAGATACACGTGGGACTCTAGAGTTTCCCGTCTTTGCTACGGTTTATGAAAAGGATGGAGAGTTGCTCGAAAGTGATGAACCGCTATTGATTTCGGGAAGGGTAAATTTTCGTGATGAAGAAGTGGGAATGTTTGTGGACAACATACGCCGCTTGAGTGAAATCAGAGAAACAGAAGCAAAAAGTATGTCGATCAAAATTGGCTCAGATCTCCTCCCTCAGGAAACTTTAAGTTTGCTGAGAAGTACACTACAAAAATATTCCGGAGAAAAACCGTTCACTATTTCAGTTCAGGCACCTGAAGCTACCTCTGTGAGCATCACTCCGGAAGAGCGGATAAGTTTCAGCTCTGCTTTAATTGAAGAACTTGAAGAACTCTTGCCCCTCCAGACTTTGGAGTTCAGCTATTCATCATAGAGTAAATTGCATTAACGGAGAGAAAATATCTCGTTTTTTGAGCTTGTTTTTAGTATGCTGATGCTGGTGAAAATTCAACCTCAGTGCCTTTTAAATCACGTTATGAAAGATTGATAGTTGTTAAGTTTTAACTACAAATGCAGTCAGTGCTCAGCAAGCTATGAGATAGTTCCGGAATTAATGCTTTGTCCTGAGTGCTCTTCAACGCACAAATCCGGACAACCGCTGAACGGTGTGTTGGAAGTAGAACTTAGCGGAACTTTGGAGGGTAATGATCCGCTGGATTTTTTACCGGTTGAACGTCAGTATTTTCCTGCAATTCCTGTAGGTAACACTCCACTTTGGCATCCGGAAAATCTACAGAAAAAATACGGTTTCCCGGAATTGTATTTGAAAGATGATGGAGTTAATCCAACAGGATCTCTGAAAGACAGAGCTTCTTTTTTGGTGGCGGCGTTTGCACGTAAACACCACATCCGTGAAGTTGTGGTCGCTTCTACCGGCAACGCCGGATCTTCAATGGCCGGTGTCGGAGCCGCTGCTGGGCTTAAGGTTAAGCTCTTTTTACCAAAAACCGCACCTCCGGCGAAAATGATTCAGGCGCTGCAGTACGGTGCAGATTTAGTGCTGGCAGATAAAAATTATGATCAGGCATTTTCACTTTCGCTGGAATACTCAAATACACGCGGTGGGATGAACCGTAACACAGCCTACAATCCAATGACGATTGAAGGTAAAAAAACTGTCTCTATCGAACTTTTCAATCAGCTGAAAAAAGCACCGGATCATATTTTTGTAAGTGTGGGAGATGGAGTGATCCTGTCCGGAGTTTACAAAGGTTTCCGGGATCTGCTGCAACTGGGCCGAATCGAAAAAATCCCTGTTGTTCATGCGGTTCAGGCTTCCGGAAGTGACGCTATTTGCCGTGCAATGGAGTCAGGAGATTTTGACGGACAACCGGAACGTCCGGTGCGAGCAGCAAAGACAGTTGCGGATTCAATTTCTGTCGACACACCAAGCAACGGCCACCTTGCACTGAAAAATTTAAAAGCATTTGGCGGACATTGTTTTACGGTGACTGACGAAGAAATCCTGTGCGCGCAAAAAGAACAGTCTTCCACCTGCGGTCTTTTTTCGGAACCGGCAGCGGCAACTGCTTATGCAGGATTTTTGAAACAGAAAGCAGCTTTGGATTCAAACGAAACCTGTGTTGTTTTACTCACAGGAAATGGACTCAAAGATATTAACTCTGCAACTTCTAAAATTGTTGTTCCGGAAAAATCTGTCAACTCCCTTGATGAACTTTAGCAGTAGTTTAAAATGCAAATTGCAATAGCTGTAGATTTACACTGATTAGAACAGAATAATATGATTCTTTTTTTAGTGGATTTTCGAACATTAACTTTATCCTAACTGAGTAAAAAATATGATTGATTTAACAATTAATGAAGAAAAGATTCAGCAAAACGCGAAGCACTGCAAGTCACTTAACATCAAACTGCCTACTTTGGGGCAGATGCAGAACCCGGAAACAATTGCGGATGAGATCAAAGACGAACTGAAAAATATCAGTTTGTGGGATTCGCATCCTGCAAATCTGTTTAGAATCACCTGGAAGAATGAACCGGTTGCAAAAGGCGGTGGTTTTGGCGGGGTAAATTATATCGTTATTCCACCTGAAATATCAGGAGTAAAGGCCAAAATAATTGCTCTCGTCGGCAAATGGTTTCCTACAGGAGCGCACAAAGTTGGGGCGACTTATGGTTGTCTGGCACCAGCTTTGACTACCGGGCAATTCAGTCCTGTGGAAACGAAAGCTGTCTGGCCTTCAACAGGCAATTACTGCAGAGGCGGTGCTTATGTTTCCTCACTGCTCGGTTGTGATTCGATTGCGATTTTACCTGAAAATATGTCACGGGAACGTTTTGAATGGCTGGAGAAAGTCGCGGGAGAAGTGATTGCAACTCCGGGTTGCGAAAGCAACGTTAAGGAAATTTTTGACAAATGTTGGGAGCTGAAAAACACACGCAGCGATATTCAAATCTTTAATCAGTTTGAAGAGTTTGGGAATCCGCTCTGGCACTATATGGTAACAGGAAAAGCCGCGGAGGAAGCCCTGCAGCAGGAAATGGGGCCGAACAGCAGAGTCGCCGGTGCAATTTCATCATCCGGATCTGCAGGATCAATGGCCTTTGGATATTATCTGAAGGATAAATTTCCGGGAGCAAAATTAGCAGTTGCGGAAGCGCTGCAGTGTCCTACTTTGCTGAATAACGGTTTTGGGGATCACCGTATCGAAGGAATAGGTGATAAACATGTGCCATGGATTCATGATTGTAAAAACACAGACATGGTGATTGGCGTGGATGATGAGGCTACTGTCCGTTTATTGAGGCTTTTCAATGAAGTATCAGGAAGGGATTGTCTTGCGCATTATGGAGTTGATGCCTCATTGGCGGAGCAACTGGATCTGCTTGGTATTTCCGGAATTGGAAATGTGCTCGCAGCAATCAAGTTCGCAAAATATTATGAACTGACTGAGGATGATCACGTGGTGACAATACTCACAGATTCGATGGAACTCTACGGTTCACGTATCGAAGAACTGGCTGAGGAACGTGGTCAATACACAAACATTGATGCTCACAAAGACATGCAGTTGCTGATGGACTCAGGAATTGATAATGTGCTTGAATTAACGCATTATGAAAAGAAGCGGATTCATAATCTCAAATATTTCACCTGGATCGAACAGCAGGGCCGTGAGCTGTCGGAGCTGAATGATCAATGGTATGGGCATGCAGAATACTGGCAGAATATCTTTGCCCTCGCACCACAAATTGATGAACTGATACTGGAATTTAACCGGCAGATTGGCGCGGCATAAGCACACTAAGCAGACTCATCATAAAGCTCCCGACCGATCAGCATCCGACGTATTTCGTTGGTGCCTGCACCGATGTCATAAAGCTTGGCGTCTCGCAGCAGCCGGCCTGTCGGATAATCATTGATGTAACCGTTACCGCCTAAAGACTGGATTGCCTCCAGAGAGACTTTGACCGCGTTCTCCGAAGCAAGCAACAAACAGGCAGCGGTGTCCCGTCGTGAGACTTGCTGCTTTTCGCAATTTTCTGCGACACGGTAACAAAAAGCACGTGAAGACTGCAGTGCGGTGTACATGTCAGCAATCTTTCCCTGCATCAATTCAAAGGTGCCTATAGGCCGGTCAAACTGCCAACGTTCATGAATGTAAGGCAGTGTCACATCAAGTGCGGCTTGCATGATTCCCAAAGGTCCTCCGGAAAGTACAACCCTTTCCAGATTCAATCCGCTCATCAAGACTTTTACACCACGGTTTGCTTCAAGCAGCACATTCTCATCCGGAATTTCACAATCTTCAAAAACCAGTTCACAGGTATTGGAACCCCGCATTCCGAGTTTGTCCAGTTTCTGAGCTGTTGAAAATCCGTTCATTTCTTTTTCAACGATAAATGCAGTCATGGCTTTTGAGCCTTGGTCTTTAGGTGCGGTACGCATGTACACGACTAAGGTGTCCGCGTCTGGGCCATTTGTAATCCACATTTTGGAACCATTGGCAACCCAGTAATCACCGTGTTTTTCTGCATGGCAGGCCATCGCCCCCACCACATCAGAACCTGCTCCCGGTTCCGACATGGCCAGTGCGCCAACGTTTTCTCCGGAACAAAGTTTCGGCAGATACTTTTCTTTTTGCGCGCGACTGCCGTTGATCTGAAGTTGGTTGACACACAAGTTTGAGTGCGCACCATAAGACAAGCCAACGGAAGCAGATGCTCTTGATATTTCTTCAACAGCAACCAGATGGGCTAAATAAGACATTTCGGAACCGCCATATTCTTCCGAAGCTGTCATTCCCAATAATCCCAAATCTCCTAATTCTTTCCACAGATGTTGAGGAAACTCATTTTCACGGTCCACATCTTCAGCAATCGGTGCGATACGTTTTTCTGCAAATTGCCTCACGGTTTCCCGCAGCATGTCTACTTCTTCATTCAGTTGAATATCCCAGTTCATTCTTATTTGCTTTTTGTGTTGGTTGGCAATTTTCGGAAAAAACAGTTAGCTGCGCCGGTATGGCAGGCAGCACCGCTTTGCTGCACTTTATAAAGCAGTGTATCTTCATCACAGTCCACCAGCACTTCCACAATTTTCTGCAAATGTCCAGAGCTTTCACCTTTTTTCCAGAGTGCGTTACGCGAACGTGACCAGTAATGCGCAAATCCGCTTTCTTGAGTTTTTTTAACTGCCTCAATATTTGCATAAGCCAGCATCAAAACTGCACCCGAAATTTCATCCTGAGCAATCACCGGCAATAGACCACCTTGTTTTTCAAAAGCTAAATCTGCGACGGAGAGTTTGCTTTTAGATTTTTCTGCTGTTTCAGCTTCCGTTTTTGACATCGTACCTCCTTAAGCTTCTGGACGCATGGTAGGAAACAAGATAACGTCACGAATAGTGGATTGTCCCGTGAGCAGCATGACAATTCGGTCAATACCAAAACCAACTCCGCCCATCGGCGGCATTCCATATTCCATCGCACGTAAAAAATCTTCGTCCAGTGGCTGAGTTTCTTTTTCTCCTCCACGTCCGCGTTCGACCTGCTCCTCCATCAGTCGACGCTGAATCACAGGATCGTTCAATTCTGAATACGCGTTAGCTACTTCCCAACCGTTAATGTAAGCTTCAAAACGTTCCAGCAAATCCGGATTTTCCCGATTTTGTTTACAAAGCGGACTTGTTTCTTTCGGATGATCAGTGATAAAAGTAGGCTGAATTAGTTGGGTTTCACACGTTTCTTCAAAGACAAGCTGAGTTGCCAGTCCCCGATTATAATCTGCGTCCAGTTCCCAGCTGTTTTCCTTGAGTAGGTTTTGCACTTCGGTATCACTCAGCTTCTCAAAAGGTATTCCGCCCAATGTTTGAATTGCATCCAGCATACTTAAACGCGGCCAAGGTGCTTTCAAGTCAATCGTCTGGCCTTCATATTCTGTTACTGTGCTACCGTTTACCGCAATTGAGCAGCGCTCACATATGTTTTCTGTGTGACGCATAATTTCGTTATAATCAACATATGCCTGATAAAATTCAAGTGCCGAAAATTCCGGATTATGAGTACGGTCAATACCTTCATTACGGAAATCTTTCACAAATTCAAAGACTGCGTCGAACCCTCCCGCAATGAGACGTTTCAGATATAACTCATTGGAAATCCGCAAATAAAATTCTTGGTCGAGAGCTTTGTGATGAGTTACAAAAGGGGTGGCATTCGCACCTCCGTATACTGCCTGGAGTGTAGGAGTCTCTACTTCCAGAAATCCTTCTTCACATAAATAATCACGAATGGTCTGAAAAATTAAGGTACGTTTTCGGAAAACATCTGCAACTTTCGGATTCAAGATTAAATCCAGATAGCGCTGACGGTAGCGTAATTCTTTATCTGTAACTTCATCATGCACAATGCGTTCACCGTCTTTTTCCTCAACTTTCGGCATCGGCATGGGACGAATGGATTTAGAAAGCAGTTCAACTGTACTTGCACGTAAAGTTAGTTCTCCGGTTTTGGTATGCATCAAAGTTCCGGAAATTCCAAGGTGATCTCCGATGTCACACAACTTAAAGATTTCGAATGCAGTTTCTCCTACCGAGTCAAGCCTCACATAGATTTGCAGACGTGTGTGCTGAGCCTGGATGTTAGCAAAACTTGCCTTGCCCTTTCCGCGTACCGCGAGCAGGCGACCTGCAATTGTAACGGTTTGCCCGTTTTTCAGCAGTTGTTCCGACTGTTCTATGACCTCCGGAACTGTATGGCTCTGTTGAAATGAATATGGGTAAGGCTCTGCGCCTAATTGACGTATCTTTTCCAGCTTGCTCAGCCGGATTTCTTGTTGATCTGCGTTGATATCCATTTAATAACTTCTTCCTTGTTGACCCTCTCCCAAATCACAGAAAAAGATCAGGTAATTAAACAATTAGCACTACTCATCAGTGAGTGCTATTTTTTACTTGTGTTATACTCGTGTATAAGCTAAGCTTACTGACTGGAATGAATTTAGAAGATTTTAGTAATTTCTGATTCACTTGAACCGCTCAGCATACGCTTTTTGTTGTTGAAGCTCAATTTAATTTTATTTAATTATAATCCTAACAAGGAGAACTATGATTCGTCCCTTACAGGACCGCGTGCTTGTGCAGCGCGTCGAAGCCGAAGAAATGACAGCTTCCGGCATTATTATACCGGACACAGCTAAAGAAAAGCCTCAAGAAGGTGAGGTGGTCGCAGTTGGCCCGGGTAAGCGCCTTGACAATGGTTCCATTCAAAAAATGGGAGTAAAAAAAGGTGACAAGATTTTATTCAGCAAGTATGGCGGCACCGAGGTAAAAGTCGATGGCGAAGATTATATCATAATGCGTGAGGACGATATCCTCGGCGTTTTGGCTTAATTTAATATACTTATAACCATTAACAAATTAACAATTAGAGTAAATTATGGCAAAACAAGTAATTTTTGCGGCAGAAAACCGCGAAAAACTGCTTAAAGGCGTAAATGCCTTGTCAAATGCAGTCAAGGTGACATTGGGACCAAAAGGCCGCAATGTATTAATTGATAAATCTTTTGGTGCACCTCTGGTCACTAAAGATGGCGTGACAGTCGCCAAAGAAATTGAACTGGAAGACAAGCTGGAAAACATGGGTGCGCAGATGGTTAAAGAAGTTGCGTCCAAAACTTCAGATGTCGCTGGTGATGGAACCACCACTGCTACTGTGTTGGCACAAGCTGTTGTGACAGAAGGTCACCGCAACCTGGCCGCAGGCGCAAATCCTATGGATCTCAAGCGTGGAATTGACCAGGCTGTTGCTGCTGCAACTACACATTTGCACAGTATTTCCAAATCAGTTTCCGATTCCAAGGAAATCGCTCAGGTGGGCACTGTTTCAGCAAACAATGATGCCACAATTGGCGACATTATTGCTGAATCCATGGAAAAAGTAGGTAAGGATGGTGTGATAACCATTGAAGAAGCAAAGACAGCTGAAACAAGTTTGGAAGTTGTTGAAGGAATGCAGTTTGACCGCGGCTATCTTTCTCCGTACTTTGTAACTGATTCAGAACGTATGGAAGTCTCGCTCGAAGATCCTTACATCATCCTGGTGGAAAAGAAAGTCACTAACATGAAGGACATTCTTCCTGCAATTGAGCAAATCGCAAAGACAGGCAATCCTTTCTTGATCGTTGCGGAAGACATTGAAGGGGAAGCATTAGCAACACTCGTTGTCAATAAACTACGAGGTACCCTGAAGTGTGCAGCTGTAAAAGCTCCAGGTTTCGGTGATCGTCGTAAAGCGATGCTCGAAGATCTCGCGATTCTTACAGGAGGAGATGTCGTTTCCGAAGATATGGGAATGAAACTCGAAGACCTGACACTTGCTAAACTTGGTAAAGCCAAGTCTGTAGTTATTGACAAAGACAACACGACCGTTGTTGACGGTGGTGGTGATAAAGCAGGAATCAAATCCCGTATCAGTCAAATTCGTGCACAGATCGAAGATACATCTTCGGATTATGATCGTGAAAAGCTGCAGGAACGTCTGGCCAAATTGGCTGGCGGCGTCGCTGTAATTAACGTTGGTGCTGCAACTGAAATCGAGATGAAAGAGAAAAAAGCTCGAGTTGAAGATGCACTGCACGCAACACGCGCAGCAGTTGAAGAAGGCATTGTTCCTGGAGGCGGAGTCGCTTTGGTCCGTTCAATTGACACAGTTGAAAAAACAATTAAAGGCATTAAACAACACGATCAAAAAGTTGGTGCTGAAATTGTTCTTAAAGCACTTGAAGCTCCGTTGCGTCAGATTGTGACAAATGCGGGACTCGAAGGCGCATTGATTGTCGATAAAGTAAAAGCCAGCAGCACAAACGAAGGTTTTGATGC
>Ga0187833_10003103_pt1 | contig 17168 bp, 14 predicted proteins | sample ETNtaG_37_FD_167968 | JGI IMG/M metagenome (GOLD analysis project Ga0187833, IMG submission 167968) | Marine microbial and viral communities from oxygen minimum zone, Eastern Pacific Ocean - ETNP2014_SV_400_PacBio MetaG (Illumina Assembly) | ecosystem: Environmental > Aquatic > Marine > Hypoxic...
CAACATCCAGAGATATAATATCTTTCTCACCAATTAGTTTCCCTAGTTCAGCGGCACCAAGCACTCCGCTTGTTGGACCAGACTCTATCATAGTCAAAGGTATTTTTTTTGTTGCTTCAAATGTATCTATGCCTCCATTTGATTGCATCACATATGGATTAGCTGTAAATTTTGATTCAATTAATTTTTTGCTTAATTTATCAAGATAGTTAGTAGCTATTGGTTTAATATATGCGCAAAGTGCTGTTGTATTTGTTCGTTCATATTCTCTCCATTCACGAGTAATGTGATGAGATGCGACAACATCTATATCTGGCCAATAATTATTAATGTAATCAATTACTTTTTTCTCATGAGAAGAATTTGCATAAGAATGTATTAAACAAACTGCAATAGATTCAACATTATATTTTTTAAAGTTATCAAGAATTAAATTTAAGTTAGTTAAATCAATTGGTGTTAATTCCTTTCCTAAGAAATCAATTCTCCCAGGAACTTCTGCCCTTAAATATCTAGAGACAAAAGGCTTAGGTTTCTTATATCTTAAATTAAAAAAATCTGGTCTATCCCCTCTTGCAATTTCAATAGAATCCCTGAAACCTTTGGTTGTAATTAATCCTGTTAAAACACCTTTTCTTTCAGTAATGGAATTAATTACAACAGTTGTACCATGCGCAAAAAATTTTGAATTTGAAATATCAACTTTTGCTTTATTTAAAGTATCAAAAACTCCTATCTCATAACCGCTTGGAGTTGTATTACTTTTAGCGGTTTTTATGTTTAAAGCTTTTCCTGTTTTTTCATCGATTTCAAAATATACCAAATCCGTAAAAGTTCCCCCGACATCTGAAGCTACTCTTAACATTCTATCTCAATTTCACATTTGAATGATGTTTTTTAATATAACTTTCAGAAATGTACCCCTGTTTAAAATCATCAAGGACTTTAGTGGCTTCTCTTTCTTGAGGATTTCCATATCCACCGCCGCCACCACACTGTAAAAGAATTCTCTTTCCTTTTGTTACAGGAACACGAGTGGCCTTAGGAACTTCAGTAGAATTATTGTTATCATCTAAAAGGAAACAATTATTAGGTAAAGCTTCCTGACCTCCTTTTAATCCCCATGGAGGTAGCTTACTTCTTTCACAAACAGTTGTTGCAAAAGAGTCTTCTAACATTTCAAATTCAAAATTAACCCCTAATCCCCCTCTATTTTTTCCTGCACCACAACTATCTTGAATTAATTCTACTCTCTTAACAAGCCATGGATTTCTATTTTCCCAAACTTCAGTTGGAGCAAATCTAGTTGCTGATTCAGCGTGATGTAGGCAAGTTGCGCCATCACCAAAATGACTTGCACCTTGACCAACTGGATGAGGAGCGCCATCAGCCCAAGGTTCTCCAGTTTTTTCTCTAATACCCCACCAAACTATTCCATTTATACATCCCCCACTACTTGCAGGGACATTTTCAGGAAATTTAGTTCCCAATGCTCTATAAAAAACTTCTATTGCTTGTAATGCAGGCCATCCGTAAAGAAAGCATGGAGCTGGAGACAAAGGATGAAAAAGTGTACCTGGTTTCGTAATGACTTCTATAGGTCTAAAAAAACCTTCATTAGGAGCTTCATTGCTTCCAGCAAGCATACTCATAGCTACTCTTGCTGTTGAAACTGTTGAAGGCAATGGACAATTGATTGGTCCATTTTGTTGAACTGGCGCTTTGGACATATCCAAGATAACTTTTTCATCTTCAATTATTACTTTAAGATCAAATGGAACTACTCCTTCTTCCACTCCATTGCTATCCATTTGTCCAGATCCAGTATATTCACCATTAGGAATTTTTTGTAAATAATTTTTCACTATCATCTCACCTGCATCAAAAATAGCTTCAGTAGCTTGTCTAAATTGAGAAAGTCCATATTTTGATACTATTTTTATTAGAGCTTTTGCTCCAACTTTAACACCAATTGCTTGAGCATTGATATCTCCTGCTACAGAATTAGGTACTCGAGTATTAGCAATACACATTTTATAAATATCTTCTACTAATTCACCTTTGCTATACAATTTTACTCCAGGATAAACTGTTCCTTCCTGAAATACATCCACTGTGTCTGTTGAATATGGTTCTTTACCAGCAATGTCTAACCAATGAGCTTTTATTGCTGTATAAGCAATAATTTGACTTTCAAAAAATACAGGCATAACCAAAGCAACATCTTGAGGATGTGAGCCGGTGCCATATGGAGAGTTATAGATAATAATATCTCCATCGTTAATATTTTCCACTCCTCCAACTCCTTTTACTGCTTCTTCAATACAAAAATTAAGTGTACCCATAAATAAAGGTAAGCTAGGTGCTTGGGATAATAATCTCATATGATTATCATAAATTGCACCTGCAAAATCTAAGACATCATAAATGATTGGAGACATTGCAGTTCTACAAAGAGCTCTTTTCATTTGTTCAGCAGCTGAATTAAGGCTGTTTCTAATTATTTGAGTTGTAATAGGATCTATTTCACTTTTGCCAGCTTTTCTATCAATGCCACATTTATAATGATGAAGATCTGATTCCATAATTTAACTCATATCCCTATTTACAATTAATAAATTATTATTTGCATCCTTGCTTACATCATAGTTTACATCAACATATGTAATTGCAGTACTCTCCAAAATAATTAGTGGACCTGAAGTTTTCGAATCTATTTTTGACCTTGATACAATATCAAATTGAATATTTTTATTCTTTGAAAAAGAGTAGCAATCTATTTTATTTTTTATTAAAGAAATATCTTCTTCTTTTATTTTTCCTGATTCTGATTTTCTAGGTAGTTGAACTCTAATAGATGCTCTTGTTGAAACTATTTCAACCATTGTATCTAATTTACTTCCAAATGTTTTTTCATATTCTTCCGTAAATTTATTTTTTAAGTTTTCAGAATTTATAGAAATTTTTCCATTTTTTTCATTTTCTAATTTTAATGTAATTGTATGTTCTTGTCCCATCCACCGCATATCTAGTGCGATTTCTTTAATTTGATTAGTTGTTATAAAATCTATTTTTTGTCTTTTTTGTAATTCAATAAATAATTCATCTAAAATTGTATTACATTCTGTAATTGCTTCTTCTGACAAACGGAGTATTTTTGTTTTAGCATTCATTTGAAGTAGATCTGCTCCTAAAAGTCCCCATGCTGAAAAATTTCCAGAATATGGAGGTACTATTATTTCTTTTATATCAAGTTCTTGAGAAATAAGATTTGACATCAATGGTCCTGCTCCACCAAATGCAAGAAGTTTCAATTCTCTTGGATCTACACCTTGTTCAATTGTAATTTCCCTTATTGCATCGGCCATATTAGCACTGCTAATTTTTAATATTCCAATTGCTGTTTCCTGAGCTGTCATATTAATTTTTGATCCAACAGAATTTAAAGCTTTTTCAGACAATGATTTTTCAAGTTGTAAACCTGAAGCAAGTTTTCCTTCTCCAAGCATTCCTAAATAAAATGCAGCATCAGTTGTAGTTGGTTCTTTTCCACCTTTATTGTAACAAGCTGGTCCTGGTACTGCTCCAGAACTTTGTGGTCCAGATCTAATTAATCCACCATCATCCAAATAAGCTATTGAACCGCCGCCAGCCCCTATAGATCTAACATCAACCCAAGGAGATTGAACAGGTAATCCAAGAATTTTTCCTTCGAACTGAATTTGTGGCCTTCCATTTAATATTAAGCACGTATCAAAACTGGTACCGCCGACATCCGCAGTAACCATATCTGTATTATTAAGTTTTCTTGAAAGTTCTCCTGCCCCTTCAGCTCCAGCAACAGGACCTGACATAATAGTTTCGAATGGACGATCTTCTGCTTCATCAAAAGTCATTGAGCCACTACCAGATCGAGTTACTAAAAATGTTCCTCTAAATCCAATAGTGTTTAATTCTTTTTTTAAATTATTTAAATAATTTGACATTCTAGCTTTTACATATGCATCAATAACTGTAGTGGTTGTTCTTTCATATTCTCTGTATTCTCCAGATACCATCGAAGATAAAGATATTTGGCCTTTATAACCAGATTCCCTTAAAATTTTTTCGGCAATTTTTTCGTGATCTTTATTTGTATATGAATTAATAAAAGCAACCGCAATGCTGTTTACATCTTCTTTATTAAATACTTCACAAGCTTTTTTTAATTGATCTACTTTAATTGGCGAATGAACGGTACCATTTGCAAATAATCTTTCTTCAATTTCTAATCTTAGATATCTAGGTACAAGAGGAGGTGCGGGTTGCCAAAATAAATTATACATTTCATCTCTATCACCTCTTCTAATTTCAAGTATATCTCTAAAACCTTTAGTACATAAAAGTCCAACTTTTGAACCTTTCCTTTCCAATAATGAATTTAAGCCTACAGTAGTGCCATGAAGAAAAAATTCTACTTTCTCTAGTTCATTCTTATCTAAATTTCTTTTTATTACGTCAATAACAGCTTTTTCGGGAGAATTAGGAGTCGTTGGAATCTTATCAATTGTTACACTATTATTTTCTTCATCATAAATAATGAAGTCAGTAAAAGTTCCTCCGATATCAACACCGATTCTTGAAGACATAAATAAGTTTATTGTTTAATTTAAAGCTATCAGATGCAATATATAATTCAACTATTATTAATTAGATGACGATAAATATATTTAAATCAAAAATAATTCCAAAAATTAATAGTAATGATGTAGATCCTATTACTACTGAAATAATTAGAAACAGTTTAAACTCAGCTGCAGAACAAATGAAAAGAACGTTGATTCGATGTGCTTTTTCACCAATTATTTATGAAGTATTGGATTTTGCAAGTGCAATATATGATAAAAATTATTGCATGCTAGCCCAATCTCCAAGTTTACCAGGGTTTATGGGCACATTAAGTTTTTGTGTAGAACAAGCTGTCCAAGAAGTTGGTGGGGAAAATAATTTATTTGATGGTGATGTGATAATTTATAACAATCCTTATGGTTCAGGGTCTCATTCTCAAGATGCAGCAATAGTTAAACCAGTTTTCTTAGATAACAAACTTATCGGTTACACTGCAATTAAAGCTCATTGGTTGGATACTGGAGGAAAGGAACCCTACTCAACAGACACTGTTGATGTGTTTCAAGAAGGAACGATTTATCCAGGTCTAAAATTAATTAAAAAAGGAAAATTAGTAGAAGATATCTACAAATTAATCATAGCTAATACAAGAGTTCCAAAAGCTATTGTTGGAGATTTAAATGCACAACTAAATGGCGTAACAGCCGGCGCTAATGCTTTAAAAAGAATAGTTAAAAAATTTGGATATGATCTTTTCTATACCTCCGTTCTTGAAATATATGATCATGGTGAAAAACTTGTAAGAAAAAGTTTGAGCAAAATCCCAGATGGAATTTATACCGGTTATGGTCAAATGGATAGCAATGGTGTTGATGTTGGACTAGTAAAATTTAAAATATCTATAGAAGTAAAAGATTCTAATTTAATTCTTGATCTTACTGAAGTTCCAAATCAACAAAATGGTCCGATTAATTGTCCATTACCATCAACAGTATCGAAAGCCAGAGTTGCATTTAGTATGATGGCTGGAAATGGTGAGCAACCTAATGAAGGTTTTTTTAGACCACTCATAATAAAAACTCGTAAAGGATCCATGTTTGATCCAGTCTCACCTGCGCCTTGTTTTTTAAATGGCTGGCCTGGATTACAAGTAATTGAAGTAATTTATAAAGTTTTATCTGAAAAACTACCTGAGGCTTTTCCCGCAAGTAGTGGCGGATGTTTAGCTGCAGCAGTATGGTGGGGAAAAAGAGAGAAAAATGGTGAACCATGGGCTGATGGAGCGCCTCATCCTGTTGGTCAAGGTGGTTTTTATAATGGAGATGGTATTACTTCGATGCATCATAATTCCGCTGGAACAAGAATTTCTCCTACAGAAATCTGGGAGACTCGGAATCCATGGTTAATTAAAAAAATTGAATTAGCGAAAGACTCGTGCGGAGCTGGAGAATTTAGAGGGGGTCTAGGGTTAAATCTAGAATTTGAAATGCTTGAAGATACTTTTATTACAACAGTAGTGGAGAGAACAAAATTTCCACCTTGGGGAATAAAAGATGGCTGTACAGGTAGAGCAAACAATGTTGAAGTTAATCAAAAAAAAGGAAAAAAATTTAATATGCCAAAAAAATCTGGTTTTAAACTTTCCAAAGGAGATAAAATTACTTTTATGACAGGTGGGGGAGGTGGTTATGGTAACCCAAAAAATAGAAATATATCATCAATTAAAAATGATTTGAAACAAGAATATATATCAGTTGAACATATTAAGGAATTCTATAAGTTTTTCCCTTATAATTAAATAATTAACTGAGTAAGAATTCAAAATTTTTCTATTTTTGCCGATATTTATTAATACTTGCTTTTATTTTAATTTATTTGAGATAAACTCACTCAATATAAAAGGAGGAAATAATGGAATTAACTAGTTATTTCAAAAAAATATTGCTGGTTTTTCTGATGGCATTTTTTTCATTTTCTATAGTAAATGCTAAAACTGTTATTAGAACTGATGAAGCAGCAATCGGAGAAGCGGATCCTGCTAAATTTTCTGACAACATTGACTCAATAATCATGTTTAATACTTATGATGCATTAGTTGATGAATTGAAAAATGGTGCTGGGTTAGCTCCTCATCTTGCAAGCGGCTGGGAATATGCAGATTCCACCACTCTTAATGTAACTTTAAGAGATGGGATTAAGTTTCATAGCGGTAATACACTTGATGCTGATGATGTCGTTTATTCATTTAATCGCTTGATGGATATGGGCCAAGGATTCTCATTTTTATTTGGAACTGTTGAAAGTGTCACCGCTTTAGATTCTAAAACTGTTCAAATAAAAACATCAGAGCCTTTTGCTCCTCTAGTAGCAAGCTTAATGCGACTAGCGATAGCTGATAAAGATGATGTACAAGCTAATACAGTCGACGGCAATTACGGTGATAACGGAGATTATGGAGAAGCATATCTTCTTACAACTTCTGCTGGCACTGGTGCTTATAAAATCACTCAACATGATCCAAATGTTAAAACTGTTTTAACTAAAAATAATGATTATTTTTTAGGGCATAATGCTAAAGCGCCAGATGAAGTAATAATTAAATATAGTGTTGAGGCAGCAACAATTAAAACTTTATTAGTAAGAGGTGAGCATGAAATTTCAAGCATGTGGCTTCCAAATGAAGTTTTAGCTGCGTTAGAAAAAGAAGATAGTGTTGATTTAGTTAAAATTAACAGACCAGGGTCTTGGTATAACAAGCTTAATAATCGTAAAGCCCCATTAGATGATGTTCATTGCAGAAGAGCTTTGCAATTAGCTTATGATTATGATGCTTTATACCAATCTTTTGCTATAACCGAGAATATGGTTGCTGGACAAAAATCTAGTGGTGCATTGATATCGGGCGTACTGGGATATGATCCTAATAAAGCACCAATTGAAAGAGATATGGATAAAGCAAAAGCAGAACTTGCTAAGTGTAAATATAATCCTGCTGATTATACTTTGGATTTAGCTTGGATTGCTGAAGTGCCTTATGAAGAACCGTGGTCTCTTCAATTACAAGCCAATGCTATCGAATTAGGCTTTAACGCTACCGTGACTGGATTGCCTTGGGCTAAATTTTCTGATCAAGTTGCTAATTGGGAGAATACTCCTCATGCAACTGTAGTTTCAGTTTTAGCAAACGTTCCAGATCCGGATGCATTAATGTATGCACAGTGGCACTCTTCTAGAGGTGGCACATGGATGTCTGCTGAATGGGCTAACGATCCTGAACTTGATGCTTTATTGGAAAAAGGTCGTACTGAAACTAACGCTGATGAAAGAATTAAAATTTATCAAGCTGCTAATCAATTGATGATAGATAATGCTATTACTCTATTCATTACTGATTTTGTAGGATATCAAGCTATATCTCAAAATGTTTCAAATTCTGATACCACAAGTACACAACAAGGTTATGGTACTATGGGAAGAAATTTGTCTTTTAGAGAAATGGCAGTTAATTAATTCGTCTTTATTAAAGGCCGGTTGATCCGGCCTTTAATTTATTCTAATAAATTTAGGTTTAATTATCTTGTCTGCTGCTCAATATTTTTTAAGAAGGACTTTTATCTCCATAATTGTTTTCTTTGGCGTATCAATTGTAATCTTTTGTCTTGCGCGACTCATACCAGGTGATCCAGCAAGAATAGCACTTGGACCTTTTGCAACTAAAGAAATGGTGGAGCAATTAAGAGAAACTCTTCATCTTAATGAATCAATATTTATTCAATATAAAATCTTTATTGTAAATTTTTTTCAAGGAGATTTGGGTATATCTACCTATACTAAAAGACCTGTAATAATAGATGTTATTAGTTATTTTCCAGCCACATTTGAACTAGTACTTATGGCTGGCACGCTCATGCTTCTTATTGGTATTCCTTTGGGTATTTTATCTGGAAAATATAAAGATACGTTTATTGATCATATCGCTAGAATTATTTCATTGTTAGGAGTTGTAACGCCCAGTTTTTTATGGGCAATTATATTGATGTTGCTTTTTGCTTATTTGATTCCTATCTTTCCTGTTCATGAAAGAATGGATGAAACGCTAGATCCTCCTAAAATAGTTACTGGTCTTTTATTAATTGACTCTCTTTTAGAGGGTAATTTTAGAGTATTTGGAGATGCTTTTTCGCATTTAATTTTACCTGGCTTTGCTCTTGCTCTTCCAGCAATTGGGAATGTTGCTAGATTAACACGCACAAATTTAAGTGATGTTTATGAAAAACAATATATTGAATTTGCAAAATCTTATTCCTACAGTGAATTTAAAATTGCAACAAAATATGCGTTTAAGCCAGCTTCCATCCCTACTGTTACAATTATAGGTTTAGATTTTGCATTTATGCTAGGTAATGCCTTTTTGGTAGAAATTGTCTTTGTTTGGCCGGGATTGGCAAAATATGGTGTTGAAGTAATTCTTGCTAAAGATCTTAACGGTATTGTTGCAACTGCTCTTATTATTACAACTTTTTTTCTTATAATTAACATGTTTGTTGATTTTATAGTTTTATTATTAAACCCGAGAATAATATTGCAAGATTGATATGAATATATTTAAAACAAAATACTTTTATAAGTATAGTCGAAACCCGCTTTCGGTAATCGGGTTAGTAATAGTTACGACCGTTATATTACTTGCTTTATTTGCTCCGTATATTACTCCGTTTCCAGAACATGTAGGCCCTTTTACTGATTTTTATAACAAATCTAAACCTCCCAGTTGGGAATATATTTTTGGAACTGATAAAATAGGTAGGGACATATTTACAAGAGTTATTTTTGGTTACAGAATTTCATTAACATTAGGCGTTGTAGTTTTATCGATAGCAGTTCCTATTGGTGTAGCAATGGGATTGTGTGCTGGATATATTGGTAGAAAAACAGAGCTCATATTAATGAGAATTACAGACATTTTTTTAGCAATCCCCGCTCTAGTGTTGGCTTTATCAATTATAGGTCTTCTAGATAGACCTAATTTATTTTACACAATGATAGCTGTTTCCATGGCATGGTGGCCTTGGTATACTAGACTTGTCTACAATATAACAAGATCAATTAAAACAGAGGGATATATTGCAGCCGCAGAAATAATGGGGGCTTCAAAGCTGCATATTATGTTTCGCGAAATACTGCCCAATTGTTTACCTTCTCTTTTGACAAAAATCACTTTAGACCTAGGGTTTGTTATTTTAGTTGGTTCATCCTTAAGTTTTTTAGGATTAGGTGCGCAACCACCAACACCGGATCTCGGAACAATGGTAGCAAAAGGAGCTTCTTTTTTACCTGACACGTGGTGGTTCTCACTATTTCCTGGTTTTGCAATTTTAATTGTCGTTCTCGGGTTCAATCTAGTTGGAGACGGTCTTAAAGACATGTTTGATGTCGATGTATAATAAATTACTAAAAATTGAAGATTTAGAACTATCTTTTAAAATGTATGAAGGAATATCGTATGTTTTAAAAAAAATTAATCTAGATTTGAATAAAGGTGAAAAGGTTGCTTTAGTGGGAGAATCCGGTTCGGGAAAATCCGTTACTACAAAACTAATCCTAGGTTTGTTAAATCAAAAAAATGTTACCAAAAAAGGAAAAATATTATTTAATGATAAAAATATTTTAAATCTTTCTCAAAATGAATTTAAAAAAATTAGAGGAAATAACATTTCAATTATTTTTCAAGATCCTATCGCAGCCCTTAACCCTGTTTTTAAAATTAAAGATCAATTTTATGAAGTTAATTTAAATCATAAAAGAATGTCTAAAAAAGATTCTTTTATCAGAGCTTGCAATGCTTTGGAGAAGGTTTCGATTAGAGATCCTGAAAGAATTTTAGAATCATATCCTTTTCAGTTGAGTGGAGGTTTGGCTCAAAGAGTTGTTATTACAATGGCAATGATAAATAAACCAGAATTACTTCTTGCTGATGAGCCAAGTACGGCACTCGATGTAACAATACAAAATCAAGCTTTAGATTTAATGGACGATTTAACAAAAGAGACGAATACAGCTGTTTTGCTTATTACACATAATATGGGTGTTGTAAGAAAATTTGCTGAAAAAGTATATGTGATTTATAGAGGTGTCATTGTTGAAGAAGGCACTAAAAAACAATTATTTAACAATCCAGGTCATCCTTACACCAAGGCATTATTAGAATCTATTCCAAAGCTTAGCGGTGATGGATTGCCAACGCATAACGATAATCCTCCAGACTATGCCTCTATACCAAAGTTTACTCATTAACTAATAGCTATGATTGAAATAAAAAATATTGCAAAAAGATTTATTATTAAAAATATTGTTGTTGAAGCATTGCAAGACATTAATTTAATAATTGAAGAAAAAGATTGTTTTGCAATAGTTGGAGAGTCAGGATCTGGAAAGACGACTCTGGCAAATATTATGCTAGGCATTTATCAGCAAGATGAGGGAGATATATTGTTTGAAAAAAAGCAACTTCATAGAAAACGTAGTTTGTATCAACGTAAGCTCATTCAATATGTGCAACAAAATCCTATGTCGACATTAAATCCAAAGAAAACTATTCTAAAAACTATTTCTTTACCTTTGAAAATTCACAATATTGTAAATAAAAATCAAATTAATGAAAGAGTTAAGAAACTCCTTTCTTATGTAGGTTTAGATCCAGAATTTATGGTGAGATATCCAGATACTTTATCAGGAGGACAGAAACAACGAGTAGCAATTGCAAGGGCATTAGCCTCGGAACCAAGAGTACTCATTTTAGACGAACCTACCTCTGCCCTTGATGTCATCGTGCAATCAAAAGTGCTTAATTTATTATTGAAAATAAAAGAGGAATTTAATTTGACATATATATTTATTACTCATGATTTAAGTGTAGTGCGAAATATTGCAAATAAAGTAATAGTAATGAACAAAGGTAAAATTGAAGAATCTGGCAATACAAAAGATGTTTTTCTAAATCCAAAAAGTAATTATACTAAAGAACTTATCAAAGCTATACCGACTGTTTTAGAGAAAGAAGATGCGCTTAAGCCTAAATAATAAAGATATTATCAATCTACTATCTAATACTGGAAAATTGAGCGCCAATGAATTTTACAAAAAGTTGGATAAGATAATAAAAAATAATATTGGTCATCGATTGTTTACTCTAACAGTTGTTGATCATTCAATAAAGTATGTTGAAAGAGTGTATTCAAATAATACTAAAATATACCCATTACTAGGAACAAAACCTATACCAATAAATTCGTGGACCAATAAAGTAATCAATAACAAAAAATCCTTTTTTGGTGAAAATAAGAATCAAATTAAAAAATTATTTTTTGATTATGAAAAGATTTTTTCTCTTGAGTGTGGTTCAATTATCAATATTCCAATAATCAATGATCAAAAAATATTGGGTACTTTAAATATTTTACATAAAGAACGATTTTATACAAAAAATAGTGTGAAAATGATTCAACCCTATGCTCAGTTATTAAGTCCTTATTTTATCCTTCATCAATTAAAAATGAAAAAAAAGAAAAAATAATAACTATAGGTGTTTCCTTTATATTACGGTCAAATCCCTTGAAAAACTTGTAAGGCTTTCACTTCCAATATCGGTGATCAAAACATTATCTTCTATTCTAATGCCCAAGCTGCCTTGTTTATAAAGTCCGGGTTCAATTGTAATAACCATACCAGACTCTAAAGTTTCCTGATTATTTCTCATTACGTAAGGATCCTCATGTACATCCATTCCCAATCCATGTCCGGTCTTATGCACAATCAAATCTTCATAACCTGAATCACTCAAAGAATTTAAAACTTGATCATCTAGATCATGTAAAGTTAATTTAGGTTTTGAAATTCTTTTACCAATCTCATTTGCTTTTAAAACTGCTGTGTAAATGTTTTTATATTCATCTAGTACTGATCCAACAAAAAAAGTCCTAGTAATATCAGAATGATAGCCTTTTACGGTCGCACCAAAATCAAAAAGCAGGCAATCTCCTTTTTGAATTCTATAATCATTTCTTGAGTGGCCGTGAGGTAAGGCTGAATTATCAGCCGCTAAGACAATGGGATCAAAAGCAATACCCTCAGCACCATATTGATACAGTTGTTGTATAAGAAAGTTTTTAATTTCAATTTCAGTTTTATTTATCGAAACAAATTTTATCGTATCAGTTAGGGCTGATTCAGCTATCTTAACAGCATGTTTTAGATGTTCAATCTCTTGATCATCTTTTATAAGTCTCATATTGCTGATAAGTTTTTGAGCATTAACAATTGTTATATTTTGAAAAGATTTTTCAATAGCCTGCATTTCAATAACTCTCATCCGCTGTCCCTCTACCCCAATTTTTGCGATAGAGCCTAGTTTATCAAATACCTTATCAAAAGCTGATTGATATCCATCACTATCTTGCCATTCTACTATATCGGCTTCTATATTTAATTTAGTAAAACTCTCCACTTCCAGCACAGGTAATATGGCAATGGGCTTGTATGTTTTTGATACAATGAATAAAGTTGGTCTTTCCATTAGGTGGAAATTACCTCCTGTTACATATCTAAAGTTTGATCCTGGAACTAAAGCCAGTGCATCCAGATCTTGATTATTTAAAATTGAAATTAGTTTGTTAATTATTTTATTGCTCATATTGTATATTCAACTCAATTATTATTTTATATTAATTCTAAACCATTAACACTATGTTTTGAAGGTAAGTCAATTTGATGATTGGTGCCTAAAGCACACGGAACTGCCCTATAATTCCTAGCTAGACTATGTAATGAATTCATATCATTTTCACTAATTGTAAAATCAAATATTTTCATATTTTCTTTCATCCTATTTTCATTTGATGATTTTGGAATTGCAATCCAATTTTGTTGGTTCAACCATCTTAAAACAATTTGTGCCGGAGTTTTCAAGTATTTGTTTGCTATTTCTAAAATCATTTGATTATCCAACAATTCACCTTTTGCCAAAGGGCAGTACGCAACTGGAAGAATATTGTATTTTTTTACTGCTTCAATAATACTTTGTTGATTTAAATAAGGATGGTATTCAACTTGATTACAAAATATATCTTCATATCCAAGATCAGTACACTCTTGAACTAGGGTGTGATTAAAGTTTGATATTCCTATATTCTTGGTTTTGCCTACTTCTTTTAACTTAAATAGTATTTTCAACATATCGCTAAGATTGGTTGTAAACACAGGAAAGTGAATTAACAAAAGATCAACAAAGTCGGTTTTCAAATTCTGCAAACTTTTTTCAAATGAATCACTTATTGTATTATTTTTAACAACTAGAGTATTAATTTTAGTAGTAATAAATAATTTATCTCTTTTAATTTTTGAATTAGTTATGGCATTACCAATTTCTTTTTCATTTTCGTACATTTGAGCAGTATCGATATGACGATATCCTACATCCAGTGCAACTTGAATAGCATTTTCACATTCATTACCTCTTAAATCCCAAGTACCTAACCCTATAGAAGGAATATTAACATTATTTTTGGTAAAAAATTCTGACATTTTTTTTTAACAAATCCCTGTATTAATATAAAATTAAACAAATAATAATTTTAATTACCAATTAATGACTAATTAATTTTATTGTAAATTATTTTTTATACTCATATAATTAATATTATGAATAACATAAGTCCTGTAAAAATAATGTATCTTTCCCCAGTTGGTGTTGATAGCCTAGACGAGCTTTTTCAAGAAATGGTCAAAGATACTAAAGATCCTGGTACAGAAGTTCATATTACTTCTTTAAAGGATAACCAAGGAAGCTTTTCCCATATAGAGTTTAGATCATACGAAGCAATGGCAACTCCAGGAATTATTAACGCTACCATATGTGCTGCAAAAGAAGGTTTTGATGCTTTAGCTATTGGATGTTTTTATGACACTGCATTGCATGATTCTAGAGAACTTTCAGGTAATATGGTTGTTGTTGCTCCATGCCATTCTTCAATTGAAATAGCATTAAGTTTAGCAAACAATTTTGGAATTATTGTTGGTAGAAGAAAATGGGTAAATCAAATGAAAGGTAACGTTCATGAATATGGTTATGGAGATAAGCTTGTTGGTTTTTATGATGTAGGTCTAGGAGTCGATGACTTTCAGGTAGATCATCAACGAACAGTTAATCTTTTAATTGATGCAGCACAAAAAGCGGTTGAGAAAGATTATGCTGAATCAATCATTCTTGGTTGTACCGCGGAATTTGGATTTTATAGAACGCTTCAAGAAGAAATTGGTGTCCCAGTGATTGATCCATCTCTTGCTGCTTTAAAAAAAGCCGAGCACGCTGCTAATCTAAAAAGAAAATTTAATTTAATACCAAGTCGTAAATGGAGTTGTGAATCTCCCTCTGAAAAAGAAATAGTAAAATTTAATATGTTTAAGGATAATAATCCTTTTGGCAATAGAATCATTGTTCCTGCAGATTAATATAATATTTTATCTAATTCTATTAAGTAATAAAATTGGCAAATAATTATTTTTTTATTAATTCACTAATCAATAAGTCACCATATCCTTTTGCTTTTGCTTCTTCATAAAAAGATCTTGTAACTGAAGATAATTTTTCAGCATTGGGCATGTCTTTAAGTAATTCATTGATATAAGTTAAATCTTTTAAGGTATTATTAACGCTAAATATGTATCCCTTATAATCATTATTGATAGCTTTTTCGGCCATACGATTTAAGGCCCCTGAATTTCCAGAACCAAGTTTGGCTACATCATAAAGTTTCTTTAAGTCAATTCCTAGTTTATCAGCAGCTTTAAGTGTTTCAATAACAAAAGTTGCTGTTCCGAGTGAAAGAAAATTATTAACTAGTTTTGCTTTTGCACCCATACCAACAGGACCAAAATAAAAAACATCCTTACAAAAATTCATTAAAATTTCTTTTGCAAAGTCAAAATCCTTCTCTTCACAACCAACTATTGCCCCTAAAACTCCCTCTTCAGCCTGAACAGGGCCTCCCATTACAGGCGACTCAACATACGATATATCTAAAGAGCTTAATTTTTGGAAAATTTTAATTGAGCCGTCAGCTTTATGCGTTGTTATATCAATAATTGTAGTTTTTTTTTGTAAATGAGAAACGATATTATTAATTACATCTAAAGCTACAGGAGTATTGGTAACGCACATTATAATAACCTTAGACAAACTTGCTAATTCCTCTAAATCAGTTGCTTCTTTTGCACCTTTTTGAACTAAATCATCAATTGGTTTTCTATTTGTATGAGCAAAAACTGTGAGATCATAGTTATTGACCAAATTAAGTGCCATCCCGTAACCCATGTAGCCAGCACCAATAAAGCCAATTTTTATTTTATCTTTATTCATTAGTTTGCTCATAAGCTAACTGATTTCTGATACGGGTTCACCTAACACATCATAGTTAGGCTCAACACCAAGTCCTGGCAAATCGGAAGCTTTCATAAAGCCATCCTTTATTATAGGGCCGCCTTTTGCAATTTCAACCTCAGTGTATTCATGGAAAGCAGAGGACTGAAAATGAAATGCCTTAGGAGTAGAATGGGCTAAATGAGCAATAGCCGAAGTTGCAATTTCTCCCCCCCAACTATCTTCAATGGTCATATGAATACCAAGGGTTATGCATAGGTCTCTAAATTGTCTTGCTTTTGTTAAACCACCAACACGATTGATTTTTAAATTTACAACATCCATTGCATTATCATTATAACCTCTAATCAGCATGTTAATGCTGTCCATACACTCATCAAGGATGAAAGGGTGATCAGTATGCTTGCGAACAGATAAGCATTCTTCATAACTTTTACATGGTTGCTCAATATAAACATCAATATCTCTTACTGCCTTTACTACCCTCATAGCTTCATGTTGAAGCCAGCCAGTATTTGCATCAGCATTCAAAATATTACCTTTCTCTAATCTCTCTGAAACTTTAAATATTCTTTCTATGTCATCACTGACATTTGCGCCGACTTTCATTTGAAACTGTTTGAAACCCTGTTTTTGGTAAGATACGATATTTTTTGCCATTTCATTTGGATCTCTACGACTAATGACTTTAAAAAGTTTAACTTCCTTGTTTATTAATCCACCAAGCAATTGGTAAACGGGTAGCTTTGTATTTTTTCCCAAGATATCCCAACAAGCCATATCTATTGCTGATTTAGCATAAGGATGTCCATTTAAAAATTCATCCATTTTAAAATTAATAGAATAAATTTCAGTTGGATCTAATCCAATAAGATTGTGCGCAAGTTTAGCAATCCCTGTTCTAGCTCCTTCAGCATACGCTGGTAAATAAGAAGGGCCTAAGGGACATGTCTCACCTACTCCAGTAATCCCAATATCTGTTTCTATGACTACAACTGTGCTATCAAATGAGGAAAAACTTTGTTTAGCCCAACTATAACTTCCTTCCTTCATTGGAAGATCTATTTTGAATATTTTTATTTTTGTTATTTTCATTAATTTATATTAGTTGTTTTTATCATTGTAA
>Ga0187833_10003104_pt1 | contig 17167 bp, 16 predicted proteins | sample ETNtaG_37_FD_167968 | JGI IMG/M metagenome (GOLD analysis project Ga0187833, IMG submission 167968) | Marine microbial and viral communities from oxygen minimum zone, Eastern Pacific Ocean - ETNP2014_SV_400_PacBio MetaG (Illumina Assembly) | ecosystem: Environmental > Aquatic > Marine > Hypoxic...
GTTATACCGGTCAGTAGCCGCTTTCAGGGGTATGGGGTCCTTCCTAGGGGTCATGTTTAGATTGTCATAATAAGACTTATCAATACCATCAGTATAAAGCCGCGCTCTTGCGCTGTCAATGATGTTTTTTGGAGAAACTACCCTGTTATCTGGAGGGTTCTCGGCGCGCGTCCACCTTTAACCTGCCTGCCGTCAACGTTCGTCGCGCTGCGCGTAAAGCGTACGCGCCAGCTGCAGTGCCTGCTCGCGGGTGGTCACCTCACCTGCGGCCTGCCCCGCCCTGATTTCGAAGAGGAGCGCGCCCACGCGCTCGCCTTCCGAAATGTCGAGCGCGGCCATCAGATCAGTTCCGTCTATCAGCGCAGGCGGTTCGATCACTTCCGCAAAGCGGTTGAAATATCCGTCCAGCAATCCAACGACACAATCGATCTTTTGCGCCCATTCGTTTCGCGGCAGCGCTGGCCCGTGCTCGGCCAGACTTTCTGCGAGCGAAAGCAGACAAACCTCCACTCCGGCTGCTCCTTGCGCGCAAAAAAACCGGTGTACTTCGCGCGCCGAGAGTTCCATTGCCTTGGGCGCCCTGCCGCTGTTGCTGCCCCGACCCCGGTGCGGCTGCACCTGCGGCAAGCCCGTTGGCTTCGCCAGCGCCGCGAGAAGGTTGCATTCGGCGTTGCTCAGTCGCAGCGCGCGCACGCGTTCTCGCGCCTGAGCATTTGCGCAGATCGCGCGCAGCTGCGCGGCCAGATAGAGAAATTGTCCGCGGCTGCGTGGCGCGACGATGCATTGGGAAAGGTGGTCGCTTAAGGCAGAACGAAAGCGCCCCACTCTCGCAGCCACCAGCCCGAGCGCAAACTCGGAGGCGGCGTCCACATCATGCCTCGGGCGCAGCACTGAGAGCAGCGCCTGCAGCGCAGCACAGACCGAAAGAGCCCGTGTACCATCGGCCATGTTCCATTCCGGCAAGACGTACTGTATCAATTTCAGGTGGTCCAGCACGCGCATCGCTCTAGTCGGATTCGGCCCGCCCAGGCAGCGCAAGAATTCATCGCGCAACCTTTCGTTCGAAACCTGTTGCAGCGCGGCCGCGTTTTTCCGCAGCGCATCGCGCGTGCCGCGCTCAATGCGGAAGTCAAGTTCCACCGCCAGCCGCACCGCGCGCAGCACTCGGACGGGATCCGCCGCAAGCGAAGTTTCGGAGAGCATGCACACTGTCTTTGTGCTCAGATGATCGCGGCCGCCGGCCGGGTCAAGCAGATTACACGCGCCCTCCGCCGGCAGCGCCATTGCGTTAATGGTGAAGTCGCGCGCGAGCAAATCGGCTTCGATACCGTCAGGGTGCATGCGCGCAAAGTCAAGCACTATTCCGTTTCCCGAATCTGACAGCACGCGCCCCACCCCACGTTCGGCGTCCAGCGGGAAATATTTGGCCGAGAGAGCATTCGCGACAACGCGGGCCACGGCGAGGGCGTCACCCCCCACCACAAAGTCAAGGTCCTCCACTGAACGGCTCATGAGCGCAGCGCGCACCGCCCCTCCCACCAACCACGTGTGCTCGCGCGCCGCCGGTGGCAGTGCCGCGCACGCGCGAGCGTATGTTTCGGGCAGCTTAACGTTCACCACTTCGGCCGGCGGCATGAAAAGCAAATGTGAACGTTCGTTCGGTCTCGCCGTGAGAGCGGCTTCTCTGGCATCTCGCGCAGTGGGCCCGCTGCCGACAATGTTGTCACCGATCAGGGTTATCCATTCGCCGTGGTGACGGACAGGATGCGGCAACTCGGGGCGCAGCGGCTGTCGTTCAGTTTTCTGTTGAGTCAAGGTCCTGAGACAGGTGCGCTGCGAGCCACGCCTATGTAGGGTAGATTGCGCCAGTATTGGTCCTGGTCAAGTCCGTATCCGAGCACGAACTTATCCGGAATTTGAAAGCCAATGTAGTCTATCGGCACTTTTACCTCGCGGCGTTCGTGCTTGTCCAGCAGACAGCACACGCGAAGGCTGGCGGGCCTACGTGTACTCAGAAGGTCGAGCACATGCGAAAGCGTGTGACCGGTATCAACAATGTCCTCCACCAGTAGTACGTTACGACCTTGAATATCAGTGAGCAAGTCCATGGTAATACGCACCATTCCATCCGATTGACGCACGCCCTCTCCATACGAGGCAACCGCCATAAAATCAATGTTGTGCGGGATGGAGAGCTGCCGCATCAGGTCGGTCAGAAACATTACTCCGCCGCGCAGAATACATACCAGCAGCAGGTCCTGTCCGTCATAATCTCGGCTAAGTTGTTCACCGAGCTCGCGTACTCGTGCCTGAAGTGCAGCCTCATCTATCAGTATGTCAATGCTTGTCTTAGCGACCTGCTCCAGCGTGATGCTCATGCAACATCCTCCCTTAATCCTCTGCCAGCATTTCAGCCTGATGTGGGACTTCGTGATGGTCCCGGCAGCGTGCCTCATAGGACTCGCTACCGCCCACCAGCACTATCGGCGCCTCATAAAAAGCCGGCCTGCCATCGATCATGCGTTGCGTGCGCGATGCAGCCTGACCGCACACTATGCAAATCGCGTGCAGCTTGTGCACATGTTCGGCCTGAGCGAGCAGCAAAGGCATTGGTCCGAATGGTTCGCCGCGGAAATCCTGATCCAATCCGGCTACAATCACGCGAACGCCCCGTTGCGCCAGCCGGTCACATATTCTGGTAAGGTCAGGGTCAAAAAACTGGGCCTCATCGATGGCCACCACGGTAGTGTCCGTTTTCACTCGGTCGAGAATTTCAGCGCAGGCTTCCACCGCCGTAGCTTGAAATTCAGCCCCGGAGTGCGACTTCACTTTGTCTCTGCCGAAACGCACGTCCAGTTTGGGTTTAAACACTTGCACCTGCTGCCGCGCAATGCGCGCCCGTCGCAACCGACGCAGCACCTCTTCGGTCTTGCCGCTAAACATCGAGCCGGTGACCACTTCAATTGAACCGTTGCCGACGCTCGCACCCAGTTCCCCTCCGCTCTCGTTCATACCCATTCGGCTGATTATACCGTAACAGCCCCCGCATAATATTGTATAATTGCAGCACTTGCACAAGCGGGGAGCAATGGCATGGCAACTGTGACTTACGACAGCGTGATTGAACGTTTCGGCGACGTGACCACACTGGGTGAATTGTTGATCCACATATCGGGACGCGGGTTTCTATTTTTTTTAGGGGCATGGTAACGCTACCATATCCATCGAAAAGGGCAACGAACGTGACGCAAAATCCAACCGCTGCAACAACGTTGAACAAAAGTGACCTGATCGTCGTCACCGGTGCCGGCGGCTTTATCGCCGGATCATTGGTCAAGTACTTCACGGATGAGGGATTTTCCAATATCCGGGCCATTGACAAGAAACCCCTGTCCGAATGGTACCAGCGGGAGCCCGATGTTGAGAGTTTATCGTTAGATTTGAGCTACCGCGATAACTGCAAACGTGCAGTGGAAGGTGCTGACGAAGTATATAACCTAGCTGCCGATATGGGCGGAATGGGCTTCATTGAGCGTTTCAGGGTTGAGTGCCTCCGCAGCATCTTAATCAATACCCATTTAATCGATGAGGCTTACAAGGCCAATGTCAAACGGTACTTCTTCTCATCTTCCGCATGTGCCTATAACACTGAACTCCAACAAGATCCCAATGTACGTGCACTAAAAGAATCAGACGCATATCCGGCGATGGCTGAACGCGGCTATGGCTGGGAAAAACTCATGTCCGAGATGATCTGTGAAGAATATTGGGCTGAGCGCCAACTGAAGACCGCCATAGCACGTTTCCACAACTGTTATGGGCCAAATGGTACCTGGGACGGCGGGCGCGAGAAAGCCCCCGCAGCCCTGATCCGCAAGGTGCTCGAGGCGGTTGATTCCGGTGAACTCGAATTGGAAATCTGGGGTGATGGGAATCAGACCCGCAGTTTTATATACATCGATGATCTCGTCAAAGGCATTGATCTGATCATGCATAGCGATGATTTGATCGCCTCACCCATCAACCTGGGTTCTTCTCAATTGGTATCGATAAGCGATTTGGTAAGCCTAATCGAAGATATTGCGAGCGTGAAACTGGCACGTCAATATGACCTGGATGCGCCTCAAGGCGTGGCTGGCCGAAACAGCGACAACACCTTAATTGAGCAGGTTCTCGGATGGGAACCGGATACCCCACTGCGAGAGGGCCTAAGAAACACTTATGCCTGGATTCGCCAGCAATACGCTGACCGTAGATCGGGAAAATATACCCCTGCAGGCATGCATCAACACATTTAAATCATCTTCTTTCTCCGGACCGGGAAGTTATTGGATGGCGCACGCCATCCAATAACTTCCGAACTCAAATCCTAGGAAGGCATCGATGCATTCACAAAATAAACGTGACATCATCCAACTTGTCGGTGACATACCCTACCGAATGGCCTTCGCCGGCGGTTGGATCGACCAACCCTTCGTCTCGAAACATAACCCCAACCCACCTGGTTCAATGGTTGTAGTCTCTATTGAGCCCACCATCCCTTTCATGCAGCGCTGCGGGATGGCGACCAGTACCCGGAAGGCCGCCATGCGATTATGGCACGGCCGGGTTCCCGACGGTGATCGGGCTGCCCTTGTGCGGGACCTCTATGCCGCTGAAAACGAGGGGCAGGTAGACCCTTCAGGATCGCAGGATATGGTTGGGATCCTTTACCCAGGTATAAACAGACTGGATTATGACTTCAACCATCAAGGTGGTGTATTTCCCTATCATGTTGAATCCAACAACGAACTTGCTGTGTCCGCCTGGCTGGAGCAGATGATTTATATGGTCCCGATAGATCAACGGCCTCTTGGCTACTACCCGCTGGACGTAAAAAACCTCGAACCAAGTTTGATCTGCCGCCTTGGGCAAGCTGGCGCGGATTGTTTTGATGCCATCATTGCCAAAGACCCTCAGGCTCTCGGCAATTCAATGGGCGAATCTATGCATTGCTCGGAAGCAATACTACCGAATACCGTAAGGCATTCGACCATCACAATCGATTTGATAGCAATCCTGACGTATTACCAAAACCGTTATTATGGCGCGATGTATTCGGGCTGCGGCGGCGGGTATATTTATGTAGTTTCGGACGAGCCAGTTCCCGGAGGTTTCCAGGTACAGGTAAAGATATCCCGATGAAACAAATCGTCGCCTCCGGCAGTTTCGACAACATAATGTCTCAGGACGTACGATTCCTGGAAGAAGCCGCGAAATTCGGGCCTCTGCATGTGTTTCTGTGGTCAGATGAGACCGTCAATGTGATGACAGGGGCTGAGCCCAAATTCCCAATGAAGGAGCGAAGGTATATTTTGGAAGCTGTGCGGTATGTTCACAAGGTGGTTCAACTTGATGCCGTATCCAGTGATGAGGAACTACTCCGCGTGGAGGAGTTCGAGCCCCGAATGTGGGTGGTCGATAAAGACAGCCATACTCCCCAAAAATACGCGCTCTGTGCATCCAAAGGCATTCGTTATTCCGTCATCGACGATGCCGACCTGACGAGATTCCCCTGTGTACCATACGACCCGGGGCCAACCTCTCCCAACCAAAAGGTCGTTGTAACAGGCTGTTTTGACTGGTTTCACTCAGGGCATGTACGTTTCTTCGAGGAAACGTCAGAATTGGGCGATTTATACGTGATAGTCGGCCACGATGATAATGTCCGCCTTCTCAAAGGAGACCACCACCCCCTAATCCATGAACATGACCGCTGTTACATGGCCGGTTCAATCCGTTTTGTGAAGCTGGCATTGGTCTCGAGCGGAAGCGGATGGATGGACGCCGCACCTGAGATCGAAATGCTCCAGCCCGCAATTTACGCTGTCAACGAGGATGGCGACCACCCTCAAAAAAGCGATTACTGCAAACTACATGGCATCGATTATATAGTTTTGAAACGAGCACCCGCTGACGGCCTTCCCCACCGCGAGAGTACGCAGTTGCGACGAGCAGCAGCTAAGCCATGAATTGCAGATTCGAAATTCTGTTAAAAAAAAGGCGAAAATGACGCAGGGTTAAATGCCTATGCGCAATTACCACCATGGGCGCCGCGTCCGACTTCTCGAATCGAGTCCAAATATGTTCGTTGCCGCTTTTTCTCATTAGAACCCTAGAATAAATTACACATTCTTTCGCATACAACACTTCTTGAATTTCTGTCCACTTCCGCATGGGCAACGCGCATTTCGTGCAGTATTCCTAAAACTCTCGGCGCGAGTTATTCGCTGTTTTGCTTTCCAGTTCATTATGTCGGCTGGCGGCAGATTGCGCTTGAGGAGAGACACCATGATTTGTATCGGTTCCTGTATGTTGGTGAAAAACCTTTTGTAACCATCACATAGATAGTTAAGCCCTAACTCCCCATCCGGAGTTTTGATAAAGCGGTTTTTCGGGCAGCCGCCATGACAGGCAAACCGAACTTCGCATTTCCGGCAGAACCTAGGCAACTCCTCGGCTTTCGCAAGACCAAACACCCGTTGCCGCCGCGACGACACGAGGTCTAGCAGATTGCCATCACTCAAATTTCCGATGAGATAACCAGGTTCGACAAAGTGATCACAACTGTAGATGTCTCCGTTATGTTCCATCGCCAAGGCACTTCCACAAGTCTCCTCGAACACACACAATCCAGGTCGCATGCCTGCTCCTACTGCAAGGGCAACATCAAAAATTTGCACAAAAACACTGCCCACATCCCGGGACACCCATTCCTCGAACACTTGGATCAGGAACTCCCCATAATCCCCAGCGGTCACCGAACGGCCCGAGACCTCGCACCTTTCATGGTTAACTGTTCCATTTGTCTTTTCCACGATAGGAATAAACTGAATGTACTTCGCATCCAAATCGTCGCGTAAGAATTTGTACACGGCAATCGGGTACTTACTATTTGCAGCGTGAACAGTAGTGAGGATGTTGTATTCCACCCCGTTTTTCTTTACGCAATCAAGTCCACGCATTACGTGAAGAAAAGTACCCCTTCCTCCTTTGTCGACCCTGTAAGCATCATGCAGCTCCGCAGGCCCATCAACACTAATTCCTAGAAGAAAATCATTCTCTCGAAAGAAGTTGCACCATTCATCGTCAAGAAGTACACCATTGGTCTGAAGCGCGTTGGTCACGCGAATTCCTTGCCTCGTGTACTTGTGCTGAAGCTCTACAGCCTTCCGATAATAGTCAAGGCCCACTAACGTTGGTTCACCACCTTGCCAGGTAAATGTCACCTCGGGCCCCGGCTGTGTCTCAATGTATTCTCTAACAAACTTTTCCAGAATTCCTATATCCATGCTGAAAGGAGTTTGAGGGTATATTTGTTCTTTCTCCAGGTAATAACAGTATTTGCAATCCAAATTACATATAGGACCTCTAGGTTTGAGCATGACGTTAAACCCCCGCGCCATCTCAGACTTTTCATGCTTGAGATTCTTGCTAGACTGCAACGGCGAGCCCCCCGCCTCACCGATATCCGCGGCGTGCAGCTCGCCCAATCTAAGTGACATCACGTCGCCACTGCGTTCGAGAACTACCATGATTTGGTTTGCACTGTTGTCCCTAAAACCCTAGATAAGATGCCTGTCAACTGTCCAGCCGCCAGGTCCATGCAATCCCCAAGCCATGAACAAGGACGGGCTGCAATAACCATACTCTTGTTCAAACATGTTTTCGCACAGGCATGTTAACGCCACCTGTACTTCACAGTGATCTCTCAAGCAAGTGACGCGCCTGCGGGCCCAAAGTATCGTCGACATCAGTCATTGCCTCTAGCAAACGTTGCCGGCACTCCTGATGGACGTCCCGGAACTCAAGTCGACTGATCAAATTGTCCATTTCACACCCATCTGTATCCAGATCATATAGTTCATCCCTATCTGCGAAGTTAAGCACGAACTTATAGCGATCCCACCACAGCACTCGCTGTGCAACGGGAAAGCGATGCCCATGGAACTGTGCCATCACATGCTCTCGCTTTGACATGCTCGCACCTTCCAATATGGGTAGCAGACTCGTGCCGTGAGCACCTGGCATCTCCCTTCCCGCAATATGCACGAATGTACTTGGAAGGTCCAGCAAACTCACAAATTCTTCACAAGTCTTGCCACCGTTGGGGTTTCCACTACCCTTCACAATGAGTGGCACATTGTAGATCTCCTCGTATGCCATTGCGCCTTTGTCGAAAGCCCCTCCATGAATTCCAAGTGTGTCACCATGATCAGACGCGAACACAATAAAAGTATCGTCGTACAGCCCTTTGTTCCGCAAATGACCCAAGATTATCCCAATCTGCGCATCGATCATGCTGACAAAGCCATAATAACGGGCCACGACCTTAGCCCACACATCCCACGTTGCCTGTGCGGCTCCAGGAAAAACGTATTTGCGGTACACGCCGTGCACATAGGGTTTCCCGCGCAGATCGTCATCGAAGCTCTCCCAGGGAAGAATATCCTCCGGATCATACATGTCACTAAATTCCCCTGCAGGCATGTAAGGAGCATGTGGACCCCAAAAACTTGTCATAAGAAAAAAGGGTTGATCGCGCTCACTAAACTCATCAATGAGGTCAATAGTCTTAGCAGCCAAAAAACTGCTAGGCGTCGCTTCTACAGGACCATCAATGTACCCACTAGCATCGCCATAGGCATATTGAGGTTGGCCTTCAGCATAGAACTCTATTACTCTTTCTGCTCTGGCAATAGCCCTGGACCGCAGATATTCGTCAAACTCTTCGTCTTGCCAGCAATTTCCATAACCTGTTGGTCCATAACCAACAAAGCCTGCGTCTGCAGCACTGCTGATAATGCCGCTATGCCATTTGCCAGCATATCCAAGCTGATAGCCAGCTTGCCGCAGCGCGTTTGGGTAAACATGAAGACCTTGTCCGATCATCTCCGGTGTAAAGGGTAAATGTGTCCCGGTGTTATGTATTGCACCATGTTTGTGCGGGTAAAGACCAGTCAACATGCTCGCGCGCGCGGGCGTACAAAGTGCACATGGTGTGTACGCCCGACTGAACCGTACACCATCTCTAGCGAGCGCATCGATGTGTGGGGTTCTACAAACAGATGCTCCATAACACCCAACGGAATGCACCGCCTGTTGGTCAGTGAGCAACACCAAAACATTTGTCATCTGTTAATCCTCCAAACACGCACCGAGCGTTGAGTAAGTTATGACAGTCCCCCCATTACGATTTCCAGTCTCAATTGCAGTATATTTTGCCTTTGCAGTATATTTTGCCTTGGTCGGGGCGCACAGCCTTCATGTCTTCAAATCGACAAGAATGAAAGAATGAGCGCATGAATGGCGTGCGATGCTCAAACCGCCGGGGTAGCATAATGGGAAAGTTTTGCAATCAGTTCAGTTCGCCTCGTTCCCATGTCGTTATCCTCAAACCGATCTGCTTCCAAATCAAATAATAGGCTGTTCCTACCACTGCGCACCACCAACTTGTATCTACCGTCAAACGCGAGCTTCCAGTCGCCCAATTCACTCACCAATGCATCCCTATGTGTATTGCGTTCATCGGTCAGAAGCGGTCGCAATGAATTGGAATCCATACCGGCGAGCTTTGAACAACCAGCGAAATCAAGGAAGGTTGCCGCAAGATCTTGAAGACTCACCAAAGCACCACTTCGCACACCTCGATGGCGCGCCAACGGGTCTCTAATTATCAACGGCACTCTGACTGCGGGATCACGCCAGGTGCCTTTTCCCCATTTGCCATGATCGCCCAGCATGTCACCGTGATCACTCGCATACACAATCACTGTGTTGTCATACTCACCCCTGCGTTTTACCTTCTCAATAAAACGGCCCAACAACCGGTCGATATTCTCGATCATGGCCGCATAGTTTCTTCTGGCTCTTTGCGAACTCTCTTCCTCCGGCACAATAGGATTATGTGGAGCGGGTATAGTGATATCTTCCCACTTAGCCCTCATATTCTGCGTGACATCCATCGGACTATGTGGGCCAACAAAATTGACTACCATGTGCCATGGTCTGTCTGCAGGAGCCCGGCCTAGCAACTCGAGGCCCTGATCAGCCACCCAATTATCGCAATAGGCATATTCGGGAAGCGCCGTAGTATATGCATTCGAATGCATGGCACGATTATCATGCTCCCTAATGTGGATGTCCAAAATACCTTGCTCTTGAAGGTACGACAGATATGGCCCCATGGGTTTGCCGTGAAATCGGTAGCTGTTCACACCGTCCATTTTTCCTTCACAATCGATTCCCGCATTAAACCCCCACTCGTTAATTAACCGCGATCCATCAAGGCACCAGTGCAAATTGTCCGGCGAAGTGTCCTTGTGGAGATCAAATTTCCCCACTCCTACGGTGAAATATCCCTTCTTCTGGAGCACCTGATAATAGGTGGGAATACTGAGAGGATAGTTGAACTCGTTACTCCTGACCCCACAGTTACCATAATTTCTTCCGGAAGCAAGACAAGCCCGGGCAGGACCACAAAGAGGTGACGGTGTATATGCGTTATCGAAGACCATGCCTTCGCTGGCTAAGCCATCGATATTAGGCGTGCACACGGGACCAGAGCAACACCCGATCCAGTCAGAGCGATGCTGGTCGGGTAACAGAAGAAGAATGTTGGGTTGGTTAGCTTTCACTGCAAGCCCTCGACACCCACAAACATTTGAGCCGCCATTGCAGAGCCATCGGAACAAGAATTCATGGGCATCCAATGTGCCCCAAATGCAAAACGGAACAAGGCCAACAACCTAGCCGCCTTTCCAGTGCCTACTCGGTAGGAAATCCGTTCTCCTGCAACCATAGCCCAACCTCGCGCAAAGTTGTCACATCTTCCACATGAATGGAGCCATCCCCTAGAGGGCCTGTATTGAGTAGCAAGTTCGCATCTAGCTTTGACGCATTCCTCAGACACTCCAACACCTCGTCCCTCCCCTTGTGTTTACCATCATCAGCGCGACAGTACCCCCAGACTGTGGGTTGTAACGTTGTATTTATCTCGAGTGGGATGGACATAGGTCGATCCCACTTTCTCTCAGGTGTGCAGAAATCTTCGGTTCCCAGCAGCTGTTGCTTGTAGGACACTAGTGTCTGTTCCTGCAATTCATGGATTCGCTCGTAAAGTCTGTCCGTCCTGAAAAGATGCATCTTTTCAGGACGGGACAAAGGCACTGCGATTCCGTCGAGCCAAATGCCCGCGACAGGTCCATAATTCGACAATAATTCGGTGACCTGGTTTGTTACGAATTCGAGGTAAATATCGAGGTTGTGATCGGCCCCATACATGTAGCTTGATTCTGGCGGATCGTAATCCGGTCTAGCATCAGCACCCCAGTCTCCGTTGTTTGGAGCATGAGGATGCCACCAATCTCTTCCGTGCGAATAATACAGAAACAGACCAAGTCCCTTTCTCTCACATTCACGCGCCAACTCACCCACCAGGTCACGCTTCGCTGGAGAGTTCACACTATTAAAGTCTGAAAATCTAGTGTCAAAAAGACAAAACCCGTCATGATGCCGGGTAGTCATGTTGACATATTTCATCTTGGCTTGGAGCGCCATATCAGTAATCTCGCCAGCATCAAAACGCACTGCGTCAAACCGTTTTACTAATTTTGCGTACTCGCGCACTGGAACACAGTCCCTGAGCTGCATCCACTCATGCCTCCCACCAATGGAATACAGCCCATAGTGTAAAAAAAGTCCGAAGCGCGCACCACGAAACCACTCAAGCGCTGCCTGCCGGGGGTTTTCTTGATACAAGTCTCCAAACTCACGAAGATATGCAGGGGTTCCGAACGTTGATTCGTTCATAATCAGACCTCAATACGATTAGTGGCCCGCTAGCGGATCACCAACAGACAACTGCCATTGTTTCAGTTTATGTTGCAGAGCGGGCAGCTCCTGGTGAGTTTGCCCAGCCTCAAGAAGGTTATGAATCTCCAGCGGATCGGACACTAGATCGAACATTTGTCGTCGGGTTGCGTCGCCCACATGGTATTCGATGAGTTTGTAACCCTGATCACGGATACTGCGTTGTTTGTTCTTAAAAGCTGAACACACGATGTTCCGGTGGTTCTCTCCGCCGCGTATGGTTTCCCAAAATGATCGGCCCTCTACCGACCCAGGAATAGCCAGATGAAGTGCATCAAACAGGGTTGCTGCCAGATCATGGAGATAACAGAAAGCGTCCGAACGGTTGTTGGCGGGGATTTGCGGACCACGTATGAGAAAAGGAACTTTAATGCTGTGTTCGTACAAATTCTGTTTGCCTAACAAGCCGTGCTGACCCAGCGCCAAGCCATGATCGGCCGTATAAATGACCAGAGTGTTCTCTGAAAACCCTGTCTCTTCGAGCGCCTTTAGGATTGTTCCGATCGCGCTGTCCAAATGCGAAACCATTCCATAATAGTCTGCGAGATGCTGTCTGATGGCTCCTCGTGTTCTTGGACACGAGGCCAGCATTTCATCGCGCACATCCAGTTCTCCATTGTCAAACGGATGTCGCGGAAGAAAATTGTCAGGGAGTTGAAGCTCATCGGGGCTGTACGCAAATTCATCTGGAGGTGTGCGGGGGTCATGCGGAGCAGTGAATGCTACATACAGGCAAAATGGGTCCCGCCCAGGATACTGCCGCAGGAATTCCGTCGCAACACCTGCGAAGATATCTGTAGAGAACCCCTGCCCGACACGTATATCATCTTCAGGGAAATGGCCCTTGGGATCATAATCATGTACAGGTACCGTGTAGTGATCCGACATGCCGCCGAAAAAGATTTCAGCTCCGTCAGCAAAACATTTTGCGAACGACTTGCGCTCGTTATGCCATTTCCCGACACCGTACGTGTGATATCCGGCCTCTCTAAGCATCTGAGGCCATAGCGGCCAATCTCCTAGGTCGGGTTCATCAATTCTCCACAAGGTCCTGCCCGTAAGCATCATGCCTCGACTGGGCATGCATACTGCCCCAACCGTGGACCCCATAATGTATGTGTTGGTGAGAGCTGTTCCACTATCTGCCAATTTGTCCAGATTGGGGGTTCTTACCTGGGCATCGCCAAGCGCATGAACTGCATCATGCCTGTGGTCGTCAGCAATCAAGAATACTATGTTGGGCCTACTATCTCGCATGACTGAGTGCCTATATTGTTTTAGTCACGGTCAAATTAATCATATCGGCCGTGCGGTAATTTCTTCCAGCTCGTCAAATTCACATGGAAACCGCAGAGGGGCTTCGAGGAATCTGGAAGTCAACGCATATTTCTTGAAAAGCACGGATCCTAAAGGAGCCTGCCCTTGTTTCCCTGATCTTTGAGATTAGCTCCGCCATCCACGACGCATGGCCATAATCCCTATGTACGTGGTGTTATTTCACAGAGCCTATCATCATGCCTTTGATGAAATACTTTTGCACAAACGGGTATACGACCAGAATTGGGAAAGCCGCCACGACTATCAGGGAATATTTCAGCAGCTCCTTCAGTCCAATAAGCTTGTAATATTCAAACAGATCGATATCGCCTAATTCAACCGTATTTTGCACTAAAACCTCGCGCAGAATTAACTGCAGTGGGTGTAAACCGTAATCTCGTAGGTAGATCAGAGCATCAAAATACGTGTTCCAGTGTTGTACGGCGTAAAATAATGCAATGACTGCAATGATCGGTTTGGATAGCGGCAGGATGACGCTAACTAGATACCTGATATCACTGCACCCATCAATCTGGGCCGCATCATGTAATTCTCTGGGAATTGTGGTACGGAGATAAGTGATAGAAATCAGCAAATTCCAGATGGCAATCGCTTTAGGCAAAATCATGACCCATCGCGTATCAAGAAGTCCAAGTTTCTGCAAATTGAGGTAAGTGGGAATAAGACCACCGTGAAACAACATGGTGAATAGGAAGAGGAATGTGAAGAACTTTCGGCCCGGAAGGTTCTGTCTTGAGAGCGGATAAGCAGCCATGAAAGTCATGGCAACGTTCAGCATCGTGCCAAAGACAGCATAAAACAGGGAATTGCCTATGCCCACCCAGACGCGCTTGTATTTGAAGACTGCTTCGTAGCCATCAAGACTAAAATCAACCGGCCACAGCAACACATGGCCGGACATTACAGCGTTAGTCGAACTGAATGACGAAGCCAGAACGTGCATCAGTGGCGCTATCACTCCCAACAATGCTATCCCGAGCACGATGTAATTTGTAATCGAAAAGACGCGATCAGCACCCGTATCTTTTACATGGGCAAGCATCATATCATCAGCATCTGCTTCAACGTGAAGACTTTTACCAGATTCCATGGCCACTCAACCTTCGCGCCAGTCTATTGACAGTAAGGATGAGAACAAGACTGACTATGCCTTGCAACAATCCTATAGCGCTACCATACGAAAAATCCAGCACAGTAGACAGCAAACCAACTTTGTAAACGTAAGTAGAAATTACCTCAGAAACCCTAATATTGAGGGGATTCTGCATGAGGTATATCTTCTCAAAAGAGAGATTTAGTACCCGTCCGGTTTGAAGAACCAGCAGGACCATTGCAGTTGGAAGCAATCCGGGCAGATCAATGTACCATATTCGCTGAAGCTTACTTGCCCCATCCACAACAGCTGCCTCATGCAACGTGGGGTCAATCGTTGCCAGAACTGCCAAATATATAATGGCGCGAAATCCCACATTCTGCCAGAGTCCTGATCCTACGAACACGTGAGGAAAAGCACTGCGACTTCCCATCCAGTTGGGAGCATCCAGTTCAAGAATTCTTGCAAAATAAGCCGTCAAGCCTATCCGAGGATGAAATACCTGAAGCATAATCCCCACCAGGACCACCATAGAGATGAAGTGCGGGGCATAAGTAACCAGTTGCACGGTCTTCTTGAAAGCCCGTTGTCTAACTTGATTCAGGCACAATGCCAGTATGATGGGAAACGGGAATCCACCTATGAGCTGGTAGAAACTCAACACGAGTGTGTTGACGATAACCAGCTCGAATTTTGCCGATTTGAGGAAACGCTCGAAGTTTGCAAATCCCACCCATGGACTTCCAGCAATCCCTTGGGTAATCATATATTTCTTGAATGCGATTTGCGCCCCGTACATCGGTACATATCTGAAAACTAAAAGCCAAACTAGGGGCAATAGCAGCAACAAATACAACTGCCAATCCCGTTTAGCTCGTTTGAGTACAGGTGATAGGTTGTTAGCCGCTATCATTCGTACATCCCTTTCCTGTTTACTTCTGAGCACCAGCTAGGATTTTCCGAGGACGACCCCGCTACCTCACCTAGAGACATCATGCGTCCTCAGCATTTATCTCTAGAAAGCATCTCGCCGTTCATCATTTTAAGAGAAATCATGACATGGTACGTGCGGTCGAGTTTCCTACATGAATTTCGACAGGCAAAACAATCTTACGAGCTGGGCCAACAACATCGCCCGACAAGCGGCCTAGAAGTAATTCGGTCGCTCGGTATCCCATTTCATACGCAGACTGATTTGCCACCGTCAGAGAACGATTACCCAACATCCCAAATGGAAGTTCGTCGAAAGTGACCATCGACACCTCGGCTGGAACTCGAATGCCAACTTGGTCAAGATATTCTAGGGCACCGAGGGCAATAAAATTGTTGACTGCAAATATCGCCGTAAGTGATGGTTGGTGTTCTAGAGCATGCTCTGCCGCCTTGTAACCTGACGCCTGCGTGAAGTCACCCCACTGTACTATGCAATCAGACGGTGACAAACCAGCCTTCGAGTGTGCGTCAAGGAAACCGCGGACGCGCTCGGCACTTGTGGAAACGGATTGGGGACCTGCCAGCACAGCTACTCGACGATGACCCAAGGAAAACAAATGCTCGCCCAACAGGCAGGCGCCAGCCCTGGACCCGCCACGAACGCTATCAAACGGGTCGTGTTGAACAATCCTATCTATACACACTATAGGTATTTCTCTTCGTCGGAATCCCTCAAGCGCTTCTGCATTGTCACCCGTCGGCACAAACATAATTCCGTCTATTCGCCGTCTCAAGAGCATCTCCAGATAGGAAGCTTCTTTCTCAGCAGATTCATCTGTATTGCACAAAAATAGATGGTACCCATTCTCGCTAGCCGCATCTTCCGCTCCGCGAGTCACCGTCGTCCAAAACGGGTTGGTGATGTCAGTAATGAGCAGTGCTAATGTATTAGTACGGTTCGACTTGAGGCTGGCCCCGAGCATGTTGGGGACATAATCCAGCTCCTTGATTGCGCGCTCGACCCGCTCCCTGGTTGCGTCGCTAACAGGGCCGGAATTGTTTATGGTCCTGGAAACAGTGATCGGAGCCACTCCTGCTTCCAGAGCTACGTCCTTAATGTTTGTCATGGCTATGTTGCAGATTGCCAGTGTTTACTATATTACTGAAGACCACACAAAAGAAAAATGAGCAGCAAGAACAATCATTGCTCTTGCCGCTCATTTATTGGATTCTAGACCCCAACCTACAGTGGTTGCAACGCCGTACTACACCTCATCACTACGCAGCTCAGTGCTTACCCTTCCATTGCTGATCATACGCCTCTTGGTGCAGCTCCACGTATCTGTCGATATCCATACCTTCAAGGGTAGCAACATACTCGGCCCAAGCAGCATCATCATCAATATCTTCTGCCCCCAAAGCAAATGCCGCTTCCATCTCTTTCACGTAGTCAACAATCGCCAGATCAAGATCCACATATTCTGCCGATGCAGCTTCGCTAAAAGTAAGTGGAGGGAGGATTTGCCCAATGTCCCGAGCGTAGGGTTGCATTTTTTCAATGCTCTCATTCCACAGAATGACCTCACTGTTCTCTTCGGGGTCATGCGCGGATTCAGCAGAGCGAAACTCAAATGACCTATAGGAAGGGCCAGTTTGCGCCCAGTGATAATTCTGGACGTCTCCGAAACTCAACACTCTGGTCCAGACAGCTTGCCCACCGGAAATACTGGTCTCACCCTCATCAGACCATTTCCAATCTATGCCGGGGCGTCCTAGGATCGCGCGCATAGTGTTGTCCAGCGACAGCATGCCGTCACACCAACGGAAGGCCTCCACCGTGTGCTCGCTTGTAGCGGAAATTACGCACTCCCCATGCTTTGTCGAGTACGCGTT
>Ga0187833_10003106_pt1 | contig 17159 bp, 21 predicted proteins | sample ETNtaG_37_FD_167968 | JGI IMG/M metagenome (GOLD analysis project Ga0187833, IMG submission 167968) | Marine microbial and viral communities from oxygen minimum zone, Eastern Pacific Ocean - ETNP2014_SV_400_PacBio MetaG (Illumina Assembly) | ecosystem: Environmental > Aquatic > Marine > Hypoxic...
ATCAGTTCTAATAATTAATGTTTTCAAATTTAAATTTTAGTTCATATTTGGCGGTCCCAAGGGGAATCGAACCCCTCTTTCATGGATGAAAACCATGTGTCCTAACCGATAGACGATGGGACCTATGTTAAAATTTATATGTTATTAACAGAAATATCATTAATTACAAACTCAATGTTACTTTTTCCATTCCAATAATTGGATAGTAATGTTCCTGCAATATTAATGGTACTTTTGTTATTTTTAGTTAAGTAAGATTCTAATACTGTGCCAATTGAATTAAATGCAATTGCTTTTACAACGTCATTATTTTTGTTGCAAAAAATTGCTTTAATATGTTGTTTGCCAACCAAGTTTGAACTAATTAATTTTAAATCTTCGATTATAAATTTTGGCTCGGGGTTTCCTGTACCGAAAGGAGATAAAACTTCAATATTTTTGTAGAATTCAGCGTTCAATGCGGTTGGCAAAATTAAAGAATCTAAATACAAAATATTATTACTACCTTTTTTAATATTAGAGCTATTATATTTTTTAATTAAAAAATCTTTAAATATTTCAATGTTATCAATGTTTATTGAAAATCCTCCAGCCATTTTATGTCCTCCCCCATTAATTAAGATTTTATTCTGAACAGCTGAAATAATAATAGTTCCAATGTCAAAACCAAATACAGATCTTGCGGAGCCTTTGCCAATATTTCCATTAACTGAAATAATTACACAGGGTTTATTGTATTTATCTCTAGTTCTTGATGCGGCTATACCTATTACTCCTTCATGAAAATCTTTTCCATAAAGCAATAAAATAGGATCCTTTCTATTCTTTGTTTTATTTTCGATTTTTTTAATAAGTTCAAATTCAATTTTTTTCCTTTGCTCATTGAAATGATCTAGTTCTTTTGCAAGGTAATCAACTTTTTCTTGCTCGTCAGAGATTAATATTTCTGCACCCAACATTGATTTGCCAACTCTTCCTCCAGCATTTATTTTTGGACCAATTAAATAACCAAGATGATGGGTTTTGGGTTGATTTTCTATATTACTGTTATCATATAATGTTTTTAAACCAATATTTTTTCGACTCCTAATAACTTTTAACCCCTGTTTTACAAAAGCTCTATTTAGCCCTATAACAGGAACAACGTCACAAATTGTTCCTAAACAAACTAAATCCAAATAATTTAAAATATCGGGTTCATCAACACTATTAAGTTTAAACCAATTATTGTTTCTAAGTTTGCTATTCAATGATACTAAAAACATAAAACAAACTCCTGTTGCACAAAGATATGATAAATTAGATTCATCATCGATCCGATTGGGGTTTACAATTGCAGCCGCTTCAGGAAGTTTTATATCGCCCTGGTGATGATCTAGGATAATAGTTTCTATATTCTTATTTTTGGCGTATAAGATAGCATCAAAAGATGACGTGCCACAGTCAGCAGAAATAATTAATTTTGATCCTTTATTTATTAAAAAATCGAATCCTCTAGTATTGGGTCCATAACCATCCTTAATTCTATCGGGAATTAACAATTCATGAGGTTGGTTTATATCTTTAAAATATTTTGCCAACATAGCTGTTGAAGCGATTCCATCAACATCATAGTCCCCAAATATCCCAATTATATTTTTTTTTATTATATGAGAAATTGTTGTATTAGTCGCAATTTCCATGTCTTTGATTGAATTTGGATTGGGAATGTTTTTTTTAATAGTGGGATTGATAAAATTTTCTATTTGATTTAATTCAATTCTTCTAATTGAAATAAATTTAGATAAAATTTCATTATAATTAAATGTCTCGTATATTTTTTTTGCATAGTTTTCGTCATATTGTTTAAATAACCAGTTTTTCCCCGTAACTGATTTGTAATTCATTTTTTAATATTATTTTTGACTATTTTGCTTGTGTTCGAACTTTTGTGCAAAACATAGGTTTCTGCCTCAAAGGAATCTCCATGATCCTTTATTCCTTTAACTAAATCACCATTTGTCACACCAGTAGCGCAAAATATTACATCTCCTTTGACCATGTCACTGATATTGTATTTTTTATTTAGGTCCTCGATACCCATATTTCTACTTCTATTCCTTTCATCTTCATTTTGAAAAGATAATCTTGTTTGCATTTGGCAATCTAGACAACTTAGAGCAGCAGCAGAAAGAACTCCCTCGGGACCCCCACCTATTCCAAAATATATATCTATATTTGATTTTGGATCTGCAACTGAAATTACTCCCGAAACATCACCATCCGTAATAAAATTAATTTTAACTCCTAATGAATTTAGAGAATTCATAATTTGATCATGTCTTGGACGTTTGAGCATACAAGCCGTTATTTTGTTTGGGGATATTTTTTTAGCATCAGCAAGTCTTTCAATATTTTTCTGCACATCAAAATCAAGATCAACCAGATTTTTAGGATAACCAGCCCCAATAGCTATCTTTTCCATATAGATATCTGGGGCATGAAGCAAATCACCCTTTTTTGTAACAGCTAGAACTGATAACGCATTTGGTAAATTTTTTGCTGTAAAATTGGTGCCTTCTAAAGGATCGACAGCAATGTCTAATTCCTCTCCAAGTTTGTTACCAACTTTCTCGCCTATATATAACATTGGAGCTTCATCCAATTCTCCTTCACCAATTACTATTCTACCTTTCATATTAATTTTGTTTAACTGATTTCTCATTTCATCTACTGCAGATTGATCAGCAGAAATTTTGTCTTTTTTTCCTCTAAATAAGGATGCGCCATAAGCAGCTCTTTCGGTAGCAAGTATGAATGGATCTATATATTTTTTATCTACTGTCATTGATATCTCCAACTCTTATAAAAGTTGGCGACTTAATTATATGTTTATTTTTTTTTAATTTATGCAAGCATTTAATTATTTTTCTTTCTACAGTCTTGTGAGTTATTATATTGATCGAGGCAGTATTTTTTTTTTTATCAGGAATTTGCATCAATTTTTCTATTGAAATCTTACTTTCTCCCATTTTTTTTGTAATACTCGATAAAACACCTGGTTTATCTTTAACTTCAAATCTCAAATAACAAGAAAAAGAATAATTAGAATAATTAAATTGTTTAATTTTTTTGCGTAATTTATGTGGAGTGATAAAAGGATATTTTATATTTCCTCTCAATATAGAATATAAATCCGACATTAAAGCCGAAGTAGTTGGACCCGGACCCGCTCCCTCGCCCTGCATAATAGTTTGTCCAACTGGATAACTATTGATTATTGAAGCGTTAAATACACCATTTATGTTTCCAATATATGAATTAATATCAACTAAACAAGGATGAGCTCTTTCAAAAATATTTTTGTTTATCATTTCAGTTATACCTAATAATTTTATTCTATAACCTAGTTTTTTTGCATTGAGTATGTCCTTGCTTTCAATACCATTAATTCCGTCAATTAAAATATTATTTCTTGAGATTAGTGTATGGAAACATAAAGATGATAATATTCTAATCTTAGAACTTACATCATCACCATTCAAATCAGATTTTGGATTACTTTCAGCATATCCATATTTTTTAGCTTCTATTAGTATTTCATTAAAATTTTTTCCAGTTTGCTCCATTCTAGATAAGATGTAATTTGAAGTACCGTTTAAAATTCCTATTAATTTAGTTATTTTATTTGAAATCAGACCTTCTTTAATACATCTAATTATCGGTATTCCCGCAGCAACGGATGCCTCGTATTCAAAATTAACTTTATTTTTTTCAGCCAAATATGAAATATAATTTCCATGTTTTGCTATCAATGCTTTATTTGCAGTAATTACATGTTTTTTATTCTTTAGAGCAGAAATAATAAATTTTTTTGCCAAACCATCTGATCCACCAATTAACTCAACAACAATATCTACCTCGGGATTAATTGCAATGTTTAAGGGTTTGTGAATCCACTGTTTATTTTTAAATTTGAATGGTCTTTTTTTATTTTTATTTTTCGCAGAAACATATAATAAATTTAAATTTTTTCCTGTTTTAAGTAAAATATCCTTTTTTTTCTTCACAATTTCATTGCAAAAATAACTCCCAATATTTCCTAAGCCAACTACAGCTATATTAATTTTTTTTTTCATAATACTTAATCCGGAATATTGTTTATATCTGGATAACTTTTAGATTTATTGTTGTTTAATAACAAATTTACATATTCTTCGAAAGAATATTCTTTAGATGAATCTATTTCTTTTTGCGGTATATTGTTGGTGGCAATTCTTTGTCCATTTTCATTAAATGAACAATTAACAAGAAAAATAAAAATAAAAATTACAAGGGCATTTTTCATTTAAAACCCATCTGTTCATTAAAACCACACAGTAAATTCATATTTTGCATTGCTTGTCCCGAGCCTCCCTTTATTAAATTGTCAATTGCACATAAAATTATTGCTTTATTTTTCTTTCTATCATTACACACTGAAATTTTACAAAAATTTGTGTGCATTATATCTCCAGTTCCAATGGGAGTATTAAATTTTGCTAACTTGATAAAGTGCTTATTTTTATAGTGCTTTTTTAGAAATCTATGAATTTTTTTTGCACTTATATTTTTGTTTAAATTTACATAAATAGTAGAAAGAATACCTCTAAACATGGGTGATAAATGCGGTGTAAATTGAACTTTAATTTTTTTTTTAGATATTTTTGCTAACTGTTGATCAATTTCTGCCAAATGTTTGTGTGATGAAATGCCATATGCGGAAATTGAATTATAAATATTTTTAAATTTAAATTTTTTATGTAAATTTTTACCAGCTCCAGAATAACCAGATTTTGAATCTATAATTATATTTTTTGTATTTATAAATTTATTTTTAATTATAGGAACTAAAGGAATCAGAATTGATGTAGGATAACAACCTGGACATGATATAATTTTAAATTTTTCTAATTTTATATCTATCAGTTCGGGTAATGAATAAATGGAATGTTGAATCATCCTTTTAGATTTATGAACAATATTGTACCATTCTCTATATTTTTGGGGACTTTTTAATCTAAAATCTGCAGACAAATCAATTATCTTAACTTTGTGATTTAATTTTCTAGAAATTTTTTGAGCCTCCCCATTTGGAAGTGCAGTAAATAAAAAATCTATATTTTTAAAATCTATGTTAGCCAAATTGGTAATTTTGGGCAATGATTCTTTTTTTAACAAAGTATCAAATTTGTATATTGGCATACCAATAGAACTTTGTGCACAAATATTATTTATCTTAACTTTTGGATGATTAATAAGAAGTTTAATAAGCTCAAGACCTATATAGCCTGTTGCACCAGCAACGACTACATTTATATGTTTACTCATCATTCGAATATAACAGTAAAAGTAAATATCGGGTAATATAAATATGATTATCTTTTAGAAAACTGAAAACTTCGTCTAGCTTTTTTATGACCGTATTTTTTTCTTTCAACAGATCTTGAATCTCTCGTGGTAAGTTTTACTTTTTTGAGAGTAGGTTTTAATTCTGGTTCGTATTTCAATAAAGCTCTCGAAATACCAAGTATTATTGCTCCAGCTTGTCCAGATAAGCCTCCACCTTTAACTTGACACCTAACATCAAATTCTGTGGATTTTTTTGCTACTTCAAGAGGTTGAAAAACTATTGCCTGATGATTTAATCTTGTAAAATAATCATGCATATTTTTTCCATTTACATAGATTTTTCCGGTACCTTTTTTAATCCAAATTCTAGCTATAGATTTTTTTCTGCGTCCCGTTGCATACTTGCTCTCCTTAAAGTCTAGTTTGATCTTTTTATTGTTATAATTTTCTAGGTTTATATCGCTTTCCATTATTAGCTTCTAATTAAGTTTTTTTTGTGCATTAAAGCAAAGGATATTTCCTTGGGATTTTGTACCTCATGAGGATGTCTATCTCCCCTATAAATTTTTAATTTGGACATCTGTTTTTTTGCAAGAGGTCCACCAGGCAACATTCTTTTAACAGCCAATTTCAATATTTCTTCAGGTTTTTTTTTGCTTAATTTTTCGGGCGTTGTTTCTTTAATTCCTCCTGGGTGACCAGTATGTTTATAATATTTTTTGTTCTTAAACTTATTTCCCGTAAATTTTATTTTTTCTACATTTTTAACTATTACAAAATCGCCATGATCCATATGGGGGGTATAATTAAATTTATTCTTTCCTCTTATAGTTTTGGATATAAAAACGGCTAATCTGCCGACAATTGCATTTGTAGCATCAACTAATATCCAATTATTTTTGATATCTTTAGTTTTAATAAAATCAGTCATAGAATTTGGCTTAAATACTTATATTTATGAATAAAGTCAAATTTTTAATATAATTAAAATCTTTACAAACAGCCTTTTTTTTAGTTTAATTAACCATTGCCGATTTGATCAGCTTGCGGGCATTAAACAGCTAAAATGATTGTTCTAATGCCGCCTCGTCTGGCGGTTTTTTTTTAACTAAAAAATCGGCATAGACATTTGACTGTATTGTGTGTTTTGAACAAATCAAAAACAGTAAAAAAGGAGAAAAAAAATGACAAAAGATATAAAGAACCCAGAAACGATAGCACTTCACGGGGGTGAGTATAGAAGTGATCCAGCCACAACTGCAGTAGCTGTGCCAATATATCGGACTACATCTTATCAATTTAAAGATACTGATACCGCAGCAAATCTGTTTGCCTTAAAAGAATTTGGAAATATATATACGCGGATCATGAATCCTACCTGTGACGCATTGGAAAAAAGAGTTGCTGCATTGGAAGGAGGCTTGGCTGCTTTAGCAGTTAGTTCTGGCCAATCTGCTTCAGCATTTTCTTTACTAAATCTTGCCCAAACAGGAGATAATTTTATTAGTTCAACTGATCTTTACGGAGGAACAGTAAATTTATTTACGCATACACTTAATAAACAAGGTATAGAAGTGAGATATGCCGATCCTCTAGATCCGAAAAATTTTGAAAAGTTAATCGATGATAAAACTAGAGCAATATATGCCGAGACACTCCCCAATCCATATTTAAGACCCTTCCCCATCAATGAAGTTGCTGATATTGGAAGAAAATATAACATACCATTAATAATGGATAACACTGCTTCTCCTATAATTTGTAAACCATTTGAATATGGAGCTGCTGCAATAGTTCATTCATTGACAAAGTACATAGGTGGTCATGGAACTGTCATTGGTGGAATTATAATTGATGGAGGTAACTTTGATTGGACTGCGGATCCAAAAAGACAACCTTTATTTAATGAACCAGATCCAAGTTATGGTGGAGCTGTATGGGGTAAGGTTGTTCCAGAATTAACAGGGGCAAATGTGGCGTTTGCAGTAAGGGCAAGAGTTGTATTACTTCGTGACTTAGGCTCATGTTTGTCTCCGGATAATGCTTTTCAACATATACAAGGTTTGGAAACTTTACCACTGAGGTTTAAACAACATTGTTCTAATGCAGAAAAAGTTGTTGATTTTTTAAAAACACATAAGGGTGTAGAAAAAGTTATTTATCCAACCCTTTATAATGGAGAAGTAGCAAATAGAGCTAAAAAATATTTCAAAGGAGGAAATGGTGCCCTTGTTGGAATAGAAATAAAAGGTGGAGTTGAGGCGGGTAAAAAATTCATAAACTCTCTCAAACTTCTTTATCATGTAGCTAATATTGGAGATGCTAGAAGCTTAGCTATTCATCCAGCTACAACAACACACAGCCAATTAACAGAAAAGGAATTATTGGCCGCAGGAGTAACGCCAGGTTATGTAAGATTATCTGTGGGAATTGAACATCCCGATGACATTATTGCAGATTTAAAACAAGCCTTAGAAGTTTCTGGAAGTTAAAAGTTAAAATTGTTGGTTAATTTCTTGAATTTTTAAAAACTAAAATTAGAGTAGCAGTAAGCAAAATAATAGAGCCTAACTGGTGCAGAGAAGCAAGGAATATCTGTGCACCAAAAATAATTGTTAAAATTCCCAAAAAGAATTGCATCAATAAAAATAAAAAAACAAAAATGGCTGTTTTTCTTAAATAAACAAGATTATCATTTTTAAATATAATAAATAAAATAACAAAAAATAATAAAATCATAATATAAGCCACATTTCTATGAATAAATTGTACAAGCGAAGGTGTTTCAAAAACTTTTAAAGAAAATAAATCAATAAATAATGAATCATCTGGGAAATAACCATGATTCATCAGAGGCCAAGTTCTGTATATTTGACCAGCATCCAAACCAGATACAAAAGCACCCAATGAAATTTGCATAATTAAAACAATCAAAAAAATTGGCGGCAAATAAAAAGATATTTTTATATTTGAATTAAAATCTTTTTGGCTTATACTTTTTAAAAAATTCCATAATAATAAACAGAAAATAAAAATTGCGAGTGTCAAATGTAAAGATAAGCGATACTGGCTAACATCGGTTCTATCTACCAAACCACTCTTTACCATGTGCCAACCAATAAAACCTTGAAACAACATAAGAAAAAAAATCAAGTAAAATGAAAAAAGATTATTTTTTGATAACGATCTTTTAAATGTTAAATAAATAAGGGGCAGCATAAAAAGAAGTCCAATTGCCCTACCTAATAGTCTATGTATATATTCCCACCAATAAATAACTTTGAACTGATTTAAGGTCATTGATGCATTCAATAATTTATACTCCGGTATTTTTTTATAAAGAAAGAAAGATTTTTCCCAACTATCCAAAGATAATGGAGGGAAAATACCTGTAAATAAATTCCATTTGGTTATTGATAAACCTGATTCTGTAAGTCTAGTTAGCCCTCCTACAATAATTATTAATCCTACTAAAAAGGTGATCAACAATAACCAAAGTGAAATAAATTTGTTGTTTTGATTTTTATTTAAATGCATTTTTAAAAATCATATATTAATACCTAAAAATAAATATAATTTAATAATTAAATGAAAAATTTCAAATTAAAACTAATAAGACAAAAAATCGATAAGTTGGATGACAAGTTATTAAACTTAATAAAAATCAGGACAAATTTAGTAATTAGGGTATTAGAACAAAAAAGATATAAGAATCAAATAATTGACAAATTAAGAATTAAAGAAGTTCTAACGTTAATAAAAAAGAAATCTCTGTCAAGAAAAATAGATCCAAAAATAACCAAAAAAATATGGAAAAACATGATTCGAGCTTATATTGATTTTGAAAAAAGAAATTTTAAGAAAAAGTAACTATTTGCTATGTGGGGGTAATTTTTTCTCAATAAAAATTTCATGTTTACGTGTTGCTGGGTTATATTTCCTAACTTTTAATTTAATTTTTGCTTTTTCACCTGTGGACGGTTTTTTAACATAGTAGTAAAAAGAACTTTCCGGTTTCGATTCTGGTACCAGCCTTACCTTTATGGAAGATTTTTTAGCCATTTTTTAATTTTTTCAGTTCTTCTGTAATTTTGTATATTTTTTTTATCTTTCCTTTGATTTTTTCAATATTAAAAGATTGATTACTTACACTATATTTTGTCGTATCGTCAAGTGTTAAGGTTTTTGGATTATTCAAAACTGCCTTAACTCCTTTAATAGTCATGCCTTTTTCTTTTAAAAGATACTTAATTAATTTGATTATGCGAATTTCCTTATTACTATAATATCTTCTTTTTCCAGATAAGATTCTTGGTTTAATTTGACTAAATTCTTTTTCCCAAAATCTAATTGTATGAGTAGATAAAGTTCCTTTTTTTTTATCAACTAATCCAACTATTTCAGCTACTTCGCCAATAGTCTTGTATGCATCATGTTTTTTTTCCATAAATTATTTTTTTTGATTTATTTTATCTTTGAAAAACTTAGAAGCTTTAAATGTAACTACATTTCTTGCAGATATAATTTTCTTTTGTTTAGTTTTTGGATTTCGACCTATTCGTTCATTTTTTCTTTTTTTTTGAAAAGTTCCAAATAATTTAATCTTAACTTTTTTGTTTTCTTTAAAAGCTGAGATCAATATATAAAAAATGTCATTTACTATATTTTCAGAAATAATTTTTGAAAAACCGATATTTTGATGAATTGTGTTTATTAATGTTTTTCTATTTAAATTATTTTTAAGCATAAATAATAATACTATAATATTTAATTGCTTAATTTCTTTTCAATTTTTTCAATTAAATTTCTTTTAACTATTTTATTACACATTTTAATAGAGTAAGCTAGACCTCTAGCATCAGTAGATCCATGACTTTTTACTATTGGTCCGTTTAAACCTAAAAAAATAGCTCCGTTATATTTTCTTGGATCTAATTGATCCTTAAATTTTTTTAAACTATTGTACGAAAGCAAGAGCGAAATTTTACTAAATAAACCTTTGCTTAAGTTTTCTTTTAAATTTTTTATAATAAAATTTGCTGTACCTTCTGCCGTTTTTAGAGCAATATTACCTGAAAAACCGTCAGTAACAATAACATTAACATTGCCATCCATAATATGATTTCCCTCAATATATCCATGAAATTCAAAATCTTTTTTACTTGATTTCCTGAGTTCTTGATAAGCTTTTTTGATTTCTTCGTGACCTTTTATTTCTTCTAATCCTATATTTAACAATGCAATTTTTGGGTTGATTTGTGGATACAAAGCTTTATATAGGGCTGCTCCCATATTGGCAAAATCAATTAAGTTTTTATCATTACACTCAATATTTGCTCCCAAATCTAACACAACATTCATTCCTGTTTTATTTGGCCAAAGACCAGCAAGAGCAGGTTTTTCAATTCCATCAATCATACCCAATATTAATCTAGATAATATTAATAGTGCGCCGGTATTACCAGCTGACAATGTAATTTGCGATTTACCATTTAGTTGTGATTCGATAGATTGCCACATGCTAGTGTTTTTACTTTTTTTAGCTGCCGTTAAAGGACTTTCTTCGTCTACAACATGGCTATCGCAATGAATAATTTCACAAAATTTATTAATCTCGGGTTTTTTATTAACTAAAACTTTTAATTGATCTTCATTGCCGTAAAGTATAAAAAAATTTTCCTTACTTTCTTTTAAAGATAATTCGATGCCATCAACTATTTTCGTGGGAGAATTTTCACCACCCATTGCATCAACTGCAATTACGATTTTATTGATCATTATATACGTTGGTTAATCTTTTGGTTCGAAGACCTGTCTATTTTTATAAAATCCAGTTTTCAGATCTACATGATGAGACAATCTATATTCACCTGATTTTTTGTCTTCAATAATATTTTTTGAAATAAATTTAATATGAGACCTTCTTTTATCTCTTCTTGATTTTGAAGTTTTTCGTTTTGGTACAGCCATGATTTTTATTCCTTGTAAACAAAGCTGAATACACCTTTTGTTATTGAATTAAAAGGTATATCTTCAATATAAAATGCAAATTTATCAAAATAATCAGTTAATTTACTTGCTATTATTTTATTATTGTAATCATTTGAAAAAAAATTCAATAATAAACTATTTTTATTGACAATCTGTAGTTTTTTCCAATTAGAGCTCAGAATTAAGATTTCATAAAATAGTTTAATTAAACCCTTCATTTTTTTGTTTACAGTAGTATCCCCATATCCTAACTCTCTGCAATTTAATTCAATTTGTTTAAAGAAAAAATCGAATATTACTTGTTGATCATTTTTATCACATTCTTTATTTTTAAGAACGGTCAAGATAAAGGAAAGATGAAAAAAAATAAGATAAATTCTATTTGAAAAAGAATCAGATAAATTAAAATCTTTGTAAAAAAATTTTTTTCTAGTTAAAGAAACTATTTTATTATACAAAGGAAGTATATTTTTTTTTTTAGGTTTAAAAAAATGCACAAATTTATTATTGTTGTAATTTTGTTATTATTATCAAATTGTAAACAAAATCCAGTTATTAATACACATGGAGTTGCTTTTTTAGATAAAAAACATGAAAAGTTAATTATTGATAAGACTAATAAAAATGATGTTAAAAAAGCTCTTGGTCATCCATCTACGGTTGGCACTTTTGATAACTCAATTTGGATTTATATTGAGAGAACCAGGACAAAGGGCAAACTATTGAAGTTTGGTCGAAATGTAACAGAAAAAAATAACGTCTTGGCTTTGGAATTTAACGAATATGGAATTTTATTAAAAAAAAATTTTTATAATAAAAAACAAATAAATCAAATTAATTTTACAAAAGATACCACCGAAACAATTACACGAGAAAAGAACTTTGTTTATAGCTTTTTATCTAGTTTGAGACAAAAAATTAATGAACCTAGTGTGAAGAGAAAACGTTAACGTGCGATAACAGCCAACAATAAAAGAGCTACAATATTTGTTATTTTAATCATTGGATTTATAGCTGGTCCTGCTGTATCTTTATATGGATCTCCAACTGTATCTCCTGTTATTGCGGCCTTGTGCGCATTTGAACCTTTGCCACCAAAATTTCCATCTTCAATATATTTTTTGGCATTATCCCAGGCACCACCTCCAGCTGTCATTGAAACAGCTACAAATAATCCTGTTATAATTACTCCAAGTAACATGGCGCCCACGGCAGATAACGCGTCCTCGATACCACCACCAATTAATAATATTACAAAATAGAGAACTAATGGAGATAGAACGGGTAAAAGAGATGGAACAATCATTTCTTTTATTGCTGCTTTGGTTAAAAGATCAACAAGTCTTCCATAATCTGGTTTGGCCTTTCTTTTCATAATTCCAGGTATTTTTTTAAACTGTCTTCTAACTTCAATTACAACAGACCCACCTGCTCTACCTACGGCTTGCATTCCCATGGAGGCAAACAAGTAAGGTAGCATTCCACCCACTAATAAACCTATAACTACAAAAGGGTTTGACAGTTCAAAATTTACACTAATATTTTCTAGGGCAGATCCTTGGATTGTGGAAAAATATTTAATATCTTCAGTATATGCAGCAAATAATACTAAAGCTCCCAGACCTGCTGATCCTATTGCATATCCTTTAGTTACTGCTTTGGTAGTATTTCCAACAGCGTCTAATGCATCGGTAGTTTTTCTGATTTTTTTGGGTAAATTAGACATTTCTGCTATTCCACCAGCGTTATCAGTTACTGGACCATAAGCATCTAGTGCAACAACCATGCCAGCTAAAGCAAGCATTGATGTAACTGCAATTGCTATACCAAAAAGTCCCGCAATATAGTTTGTAACGAGTATTCCAGTGATAATAATTAATGCAGGAAAAGCAGTAGCCTCCATTGAAATTGCCAAACCCTGAATAACATTAGTACCATGACCTGTAATTGATGATGAAGCGATACTTTGGACAGGTCTAAAATTTGTACCTGTATAGTATTCAGTTACATATATGATCAGACCAGTTATAATTAAACCAATGATTCCGCACAGATACAGTCCCATTCCAGTAAAGACTTTATCGCCTATATAATATTCTGCATTTAGATCAATTATGTAATCAGTAATTGGATAAAGAATTATCAAAGACATAACTGCAGTAGCGATAAACCCTTTGTAAAGAGCGTTCATAATTTTTTTATTTTTTCCTAATTTGACAAAAAAAGTACCAGCAATTGATGTCAATATGCATGTTGCGCATATCGTCAAAGGATAAACCATCATGTATAAATCACCGTGAAAGAAAATTGAAGACAAAACCATTGTAGCGACAATAGTAACTGCATATGTTTCAAATAAGTCAGCGGCCATTCCTGCACAATCTCCAACATTATCTCCAACATTGTCTGCTATAACTGCTGGATTTCTGGGATCATCTTCGGGGATTCCTGCTTCTATTTTGCCAACCAAATCTGCACCCACGTCTGCACCTTTTGTAAAAATACCACCACCCAATCTTGCAAAAATTGAAATTAAAGAAGCACCAAATCCTAATGCAATCAATGCATTAATTAATTCTCTTTCATCAACACCAAATGATAATAAAATGTAGTAATAAATAGAAATTGATAACAAAGCTAATCCAGCTACCAGCAAACCAGTAACAGCTCCCGACTTAAAAGCAATAGATAGACCTTGTGATAAACCCTTTCTCGAAGCTTCTGCAGTTCTAACATTTGCTTGGACTGATATTGACATTCCAACATAGCCTGCAATTCCAGACAAAGTGGCACCAATTAAATACCCAAGTCCTACTAAAAAGCTAAAAGCAAAGGTTATGATAATTAAAACAAATAATCCAACTATAGAAATTGTTTTATATTGTCTATTTAAATAAGCCCTAGCTCCAATTTGAATTGCTTCAGCAACCTCTTTCATTTTTTTATTACCTGAATCTGAATTCATTATTTGCTTTCGGGTTAGATATCCATAAAGAATTGCAATGAAACCAGATAGAATTGTGAGTAATAAAATAAAATCTAATGACAAATTGTTCACAAGCTAAGCCTTGAAATAAAATAATTAAAAATCAAAAAAGGAACATGGCAAATAAAAATGATAAAGGCAATGATAATATTGATCAAAAATTGTGTATATATCCTTGTTTTTTAGGGAATTTATTTTTTATCTTTGTTGTTCTTGTATTCTTAAACATAGACTTACTTTTAACAATTCCTACTATTGAAACTTTTGTAGATGTAGATTTAGATATTTTTTTTATTATATTTCTCATTTTTTTACTTGCCGTAAACAAAATCTGGTAATCATCACCATTCGAGATGAAATTTAATTTATTTTTTTTTGTTTCAATAAGATAAGAGTTTAAATAACTAGATATAGGAATTTTATTATTAAACACCTCAGATGATAAATTTGAAGTAGATAATACATGTTGTAAGTCTTGAAAAAAACCATCAGATATATCTATGGCAGAATTTGCAAAAAGGTGAATTTTTTTTGAAAATTTTATTGGTAAAATAGGAAGATAGAATCTCCTAACAAAATAATCACTATTCTTTTTACTGAGTTTAATTTTACCTTTTAAAAGTTTTAATCCAACAAAAGCATCCCCAATTGTATTTGTTATATAAATGTCATCATTTATTTTTGCTCCATTTCTCAAAACAGGACTTTTTTTGGAATATCCAACTACGGAAACAGTTATTAACAATCTATTCGAATAAGATGTGTCTCCGCCTGCCAAAAAGATGTTGTATTTTTTTTGTTCTTGTTTTAAAGCTATTTTTATTTTAGCAAGATTGGCTTGCGTTAGATGTTTTTTGTTTCCCGAACAACTTATAAAATAATATTTAGGAATTATTCCTTTGCAAATTAAATCAGAGATAGCTCCTCTTAAAGCTTTTTTAATTACAAGATTAGGATTTTTAAAATTTAAAAAATGCGTTCCTTCAACGTAACTGTCAATAGATATACCCACTCTTTTTTTGTAGTCAAAAAATATATCATCAGACAAATTGAAGGATCCTCTGTTATTTTTTGATAAACATGAAAAATATTTTTTTATAACTGAAAATTCGTTCACTTATGATCTTATCTTTTTTGATATCTTATCCAATATTGCATTTAAGTATTTTTTTTGACTTTGTTCTAAAAAAAAATCAGAAGTATTTAAATATTCATTAATTATAATATTAAGAGAGGTTTGTGGACGATATAAAAATTCAAATATAGCAGCATGTAACAAAACAATTAATAATTTTTCTGTTCGTTCTTTACTTAAATCATTACTAAGATGCCGTTGTATATTTTCTTCTATTAATTCTTTTCTTTCCAAAGTACCTAGAACAACATCCTTTATAAATTTTTTATATCTATGCTTAGGAAAAGTTAATTCTGATTTTTTATTAAATTCTTGTGCGTACAATTTTTGAACAACAATAACTCTAGGATTTCTAAGAGCTTCACTTTGTTTCATTTTTTTTAGCTTTTGTTTAATTTAAACATAACCTCATTAGTAAAAACTTGTTCAACGGCATTTAAAGCTTCAGCACCTTTGTCTAATCTTTTCAGAGCTTGTTTTTTGTTTAGACAGGTAAGTATTCCATTTCCAATAGGTTTTTTGTGAGCTATTGATAAGTTCATTATTGCATTTGTTACAGCTTTAGAAATTAATTTAAAATGGGGAGTTTTGCCTTTTATGACGCAACCTAGTGCAACAAAACCATCATATGAGTCTATATTTCTTGATATTATGACTGGTATTTCAAAAATTCCAGAAACTGTGATTTCTTCATGATTTGTGTTAGCTGTCTTAGCTGCTTTGGCACGTTTTTTTAGTTCCTCTGATATCTCAGGATAATAATTAGCTGTGACTATTAATATTTTATTATTTTTCATTTTATTATTTCCTGCTTTGTAATTTTTATACCGTAACCTTCTAATCCTATAACTTTCTTTTTAGATCTAGTAACTAATATCATTTTTTTGATATTTAAAGCCTTTATAATCTGCGAACCAATGCCAGAGTTTCTAATAAGTTTATCATTAACTTTACTGTAAAATTTTTTATCTTTATATCCTTTTAGGGTTTCCGAAACTGATTTAAGATTTGTATGTCTTATAAATATTAATACACAATTTTTATATTTCTTGAAGTAGTTAATAGTTTGATTAAATAAATTTGGCAATTTATTACCCATTAAATAATTTTTTACTACATTTGACGAAATAACTCTTACACGTGGATTTTTATTTCTAATTATATTACCCTTAATCAGAGCAAAATGTTCTGAACCATCAAGTATATTTTCAAAAATTTTAATTTTATAAGTTTGTTTACTAATTGAGATAGTTGAAGATTTTTTGAAATTTATTAATTTTTCTTGATTTAATCGAAAGGATATAAGATCGTCAATTTTTCCAAGACTCAACTTGTGTTTTTTTGCAAAATTTACCAATTGTTTACCTTTGGCCATTGTTCCATCGTCATTCATGATTTCACAAATAACGGCTGAAGGTGAATTTCTTGACAACCTTGATATATCTACCGAAGCCTCTGTGTGACCAGCTCTAACCAAAACACCTCCGTCTTTGGATATTAAGGGAAATATATGCCCAGGTGTTACAATATCTTTTTTTGATGCGTTTTTTTTTATAGCCGATTTTATCGTATATGCTCTATCATGTGCAGAAATACCTGTAGTGATATTTTTTGTAGCATCTATTGATACAGTAAACGCTGTTTGTGATCTAGATTGGTTAGTTGGAGACATAAGTT